>Ga0206889_1074_pt2 | contig 14177 bp, 13 predicted proteins | sample Alteio_BWOrgHeat_57_FD_153245 | JGI IMG/M metagenome (GOLD analysis project Ga0206889, IMG submission 153245) | Enriched cells from forest soil in Barre Woods Harvard Forest LTER site, Petersham, Massachusetts, United States - Alteio_BWOrgHeat_Nextera5 ... | reverse complement strand
GTCCCGATGAAGTGAGATGTTTGCAGTCGCTTAGATTGACGGTCTGCAAATGCTCGAATTTATTTAAAAATTCCAAATGCTCTTCCTGCAATCGCGTTCCGGTTGCCTGAAAGCCGGTCAAATCAGGACTGAGTTTCAGATATACTTGAAGTATGTCGGTAAGCGCACGGGGACTCAACTGACTTAAATTATTGAGATTTATACTATCGGGATCTGCCAAAGAGAGCAATACTTTAACCAGCATCTCTTCGCTTACATTTTTCAGTCCCGATACACTACACACACATTGCGAATTCTTATTATACAAAAAGTACTCCATCCCCTCATCAGTCAACTGCAGACAATCGTTAAGCGATAAACTTTTTAAGTCGGGAAAGCATCGGAGAAGAAAGATCAACCTCTTATCGGAAATATCCAATCCGGAAAAATTGATATGTTCTACCCCCGGAGAATTGATACGGAGAGTCTTTAGAATCGTATAAATGTCTTCATCGGATACGTTAGGATTATAAGAAATATCCACCTCTTTCAGCCCTTTTTTTTGATAAAACAGATAACTGAGAGTAGCCCCTGTGACAGTAGAATGGGAAAGGCTGTTTAAGGCTTCGTTCGATATTTTCGCAGCTACTCCTCCGGAAATGAGAGGAGACAATGTATCGGAGATGATAGAAGGTATTGTAAGAGAAGGCATAGAGGGTATAGAAAGAGAAGGTAAAGGGGGTAAAGTGATTGTAGGGACATGAGACCATGCATTTCCCAATAAAGACTGCACCATACAAACCTCCATATAATTTGCTAAGTTTTTTTATATTATTTTCTTGTCATCATAAAAAACAATCCAAAAAATTTGCTAAAAGTTAAAAGGACCTGTTTTGTCTTGACGTAGGGGAAAATGATCTTATATACTGTAAGTGTAGGGGAATTACCGAAAGGCTATTCTTTGTCCGGTTTTTTCTCATAAAGTTTGCCGGTTCTTTACAAACCGAGGAGCATAAAAGCTATGGGTGAAAAAACAGAACAGGCGACCCCAAAAAAGCTTCGCGACGCGAGAAAAAAAGGGCAAGTAGCTAAGTCTCAAGATCTTCCGTCCGCATTTACCTTCATCGCCTCTATTTGGATCACCCTGGGAATGATGAGTTATATCTATGCCCAAATCAGCAGCTTCCTGCTCTACACTTTTGAAAATGTCTCGAAAGACCAAAGCCTCACCACTTTAATCCCCGCTTTTTACTATGAAGCCGTCATGGTCATCTTTATGTGCTCTATGCCGGTCATGATGCTGGTCTGTATGCTCGGAGTAGTCATCAACTTTCTGTCCGTAGGACCCACTTTTGCCATGGAAGTCTTTAAACCTGACATTAAAAAATTCAATCCGGTACAAAATTTAAAAGCAAAATTCAAAATGAAAACCCTTTTTGAATTGGTGAAATCCATATTCAAAATTACCGTCGCCTCTTATCTGATCTACGACGTCATGTACGGAGCCCTCCCCACCCTCATCCAAACCGTCCATGAAAATATTTGGGTCGCCATTGAAGTCTACTATACTTTTTTGATGCAGGTAGTCATCAGGGTCGGAATTTTTTTCATCGCCGTTGCAGTCATCGATTTTGTCTACCAAAGACGCACGTTTGCTAATGAAATGAAAATGGAAAAATTTGAGGTCAAACAAGAATACAAAAATAGTGAAGGAGACCCTCAAATCAAGTCAAAAAGAAGACAGATCGCACAGGAAATTGCCTATCAGGAAGGACCTGCCGGGGGAATAAAATATGCAAAAGCTTTGGTCACTAATCCGACTCACCTGGCTATTGCCATCGGATACGAAAGAGAGATCGATCCTGCACCCTACGTATTGGCCATGGGAGAAGGAAACCTCGCCGAACGCATGGTGCAGTTGGCAGAAAAATATGAAATCCCCATTATAAGAAACATTTCACTGGCCCATAAACTATGGGATCAATCGGAACTATACGAGTTCGTTCCGGAAGAAACTTATGAACCTATTGCGGAAATACTTAGATGGATTGCTTCGCTTAACACCGAGACAGAATATGACTATTCGGAGAGATAAAAAATGAATGCTATTAAGAAAATTCTGGACGGGATCACAGCTCGCTTAGGTGGAGATCGTTCTGTAAGTAATATTTCGAAGTCCAGTGACATTGCGCTGGCGGTCATCATCATTGCAATTTTAGCCATGATCATTTTGCCCGTTCCGCCGTTTGTCATCGATTACCTTATCGCACTTAACCTGGCGGTATCCGTGTCACTTCTTATGGTGGCTTTGTATATTCCCAGTGCACTCCACTTATCCATCTTCCCCTCTTTACTTTTGATCACCACCTTGTATCGACTCGGATTGAATATCGCCTCTACACGCCAGGTTCTTCTGAATGCAAATGCGGGGGAGATCATCTTCCAGTTCGGAGACTTCGTGGTAGGGGGAAATATTGTGGTCGGGGGGATTATCTTCCTTATCATTACCCTCGTACAATTTATCGTAATCACGAAAGGGGCCGAGCGGGTTGCCGAGGTAGCTGCCCGTTTTACTTTGGATGCGATGCCCGGAAAGCAAATGAGTATCGACGCCGATATGCGCGCGGGAATTCTGGATTCGAATCAGGCTCGTGAAAAAAGATTGAATATTCAGAAAGAGAGTCAACTCTACGGAGCGATGGACGGGGCGATGAAGTTCGTGAAAGGAGATGCTATCGCCGGTATCGTGATCACCTTAATTAACGTGATCGGGGGGATCATTATCGGAAAGATGATGATGGGCATGGAGACATCCGAAGCGATCCATACGTACTCGCTGCTTTCTATAGGTGACGGATTGGTTTCACAAATTCCGGCGCTTTTGATTTCCATTACTGCCGGTATAGTCACGACACGCGTTACTTCTGAAGTGGACAGTAATTTGGGAAGTGAGATTTCCGGTCAGATCATGAAGCAGCCAAAAGCGCTTATGTTGGCAGCGGCATTTTTGATGGGGATGGGGCTTATACCCGGATTCCCTAAGGCACCGTTCCTGATTCTTTCCTCTGCAGTAGGTCTTATCGGGTATGCTCTTTGGGCCAATCAGCAAAATAAAATACAAGCGGCAACCGACGGTGAGACGGGTCTGATTGCTCCGGCAGGAGGATTGAAGGGAGCGACTTCCGTGGCCGATCACAGAGTGATCTCAGGCGGCGGTGTGGACAGTTATGCTTTGACACTTCCTGTTATTTTGGAGTGCGGAGTCGGTTTGAGTGAGAGGATTCGTCAGGCGCAGAGGGCTAAAGGGACAAGTTTTATCGACATCATGATCCCAAAGATGCGTCAGGCGCTGTATGCTGATTTAGGAGTACGATTTCCGGGAGTGCACGTCAGGACCGATTCTCCGATTTTGGAGCAGGATGAATATTCGATACATCTGAATGAGGTTCCGGTTGTAAGGGGAAAAGTTTTGGAAGGATTTGTCCTTACGAATGAGTCGGAAGAAAATTTACATCGTTATAATTTGCCTTTTTCCACCTATAAAAACTCGCTGGGTCTCCCCTCTTTGTGGGTAGCGGAAAATTATAAAGAGTTGCTGCAAAAGGCCGGGATTAAATATTGGAGTTCTTTGGAGGTGATGATTCTTCACCTTTCCTATTTTTTCAGACATTATGCGAATGAGTTTGTAGGGATTCAGGAAGTGAAGTCTATGTTGGAGTTCATGGAAAAATCTTTTCCGGACTTGATCAAAGAGGTGACAAGGCTGATTCCTTTACAGAAGATGACCGATATTTACAAGCGCCTTATTCAGGAACAGATCTCTATCAAAGACTTACGTACAATTATGGAATCTTTGGCAGAATGGGCCCAATCGGAAAAGGATACAGTTCTCCTGACGGAATATATTCGCTCGTCCTTAAAAAGATATATCAGTTATAAATATTCTCAGGGACAGACAGTATTATCTGTCTATATTTTGGACCCTGAAATCGAAGATATGGTGCGGGGAGCAATTAAACAGACCTCTGCCGGATCCTATTTAGCATTAGATCCTGATTCTGTGCAACTTATACTACAATCGATCAGAAATACCGTTGTTCCCCCGCCACCGGGAGGGCAGCCGCCTGTAGTGTTGACAGCGATCGATGTACGCAGATTTGTAAGGAAGCTCATTGAGATGGAATTTACCGATATTGCGGTAGTTTCCTACCAGGAAATCATTCCGGAAATTCGGATACAACCTCTGGGAAGGATACAAATATCGTAAAACCGGCATAACAATTGCTTCACTATTCTTCAAGGAGGAAGATTATGGGCGATTTCAATATAAGCGACGACAGCGGTCAAAAAATGATCGTCAAAGCCTTTCAAGAGGTAGGCTCTGAAGAGGCCGGGGAGCTTTCCCTGGAAAAAAAAGTTGCTACGGAAGAGATCGCCCTAGAACTGGAAAAAGAAAATCCTTATGCAGCCCTCTTTAAAAAAGCCGCCCGGCCGTCGAAAAAAGAGATATTAGGTAGAGTCAATGCACTCCTAAAAAAAGGAGAGGGCGGAGACAAGCTTGAAATAGCCAAAATCATGAAACAACATAGCGATGAGTACGAACGTCGCAATCCCGAACTCAAAGCTAAAACTCTTCTTGCACTCCGAGAGAGAATTAAACCGGGCGACACTCCGGAAGAGATTCTAAAAAAAGTCAAGGACTTCTATCCCGATGTAAGCCTCGCTGATGAAGCTCTGGACTTTCTTTTAGAAACAACGGAAGGAACTCTTCATCAGGAAGTATTGAATGCGAAAAATAGTCTGAACGAAGATTTTAGCAGAGAAATCATCGCAGGAAAAAATATGGGCGAGATTGCCCGGACAACGGAAGGTCTCGACAATACTCCGACAGATTTACGGGATCTCTATCGAAAGATTACAGATGATCCCCTTCTGGAAGCGATCGAACTGTTCAAAACACTTTCAAAATTATATCCGTTTAAGCAAATGAAGACGGTATTTAAATTCCTTTTTCATAGCTTAGGTGCCGATATGAAGTCAAAAGGTCCCTCCATACCCAACGGACTCTTATTTAATTTGATGCATAAAACGAAAACATTACAGGCAATATTGAGCACCTATAAATTTTTTGCAGTGCGCATGCCTCACATGGAAAAACGTTTTGCAAGAGACGGGATTAAAATGCCCCAAGAAAGATTACGATTTGAGGTGTTAGCAGAGCAATTTATCGGGCTTTGTTCCGAAAGATTCCCCACTCCTGAAAAAGTCATGAAAATTGCGAAAGAATTGGGACTTACTCAAGAAGAGGGAAAAAATCTTATGACCCAAATCAGAGCTTCCCAAGCTCAAATTATCGTCATCACACAATTTAGAGATGCGGTTCACCAGGTTTCTCTCGATGAAATTTTTGGTAAGGTCGAACATAGGAATGAAGTATTGAGTGCGATACTCACGGCGTTGGATGATCTCGAGGTTAAGTTGGAGGATTTAGGAGATAAATACTCTCACTCTTAAGAGTTTATTAAAAAAGAGGAATTGAACTCGCGCAGCGTTTGGAGTGCGGTGACTTGTCACCGCACTCCAAACGCTGCGCGAATTAAAATTTCGTAACATAAATACTACGCAAGGTAGGAAAAAATTATGCTTACAAATGAATTTGAGTTAATACTCGATGAATTGGGAAAGGCGTTTGGCGTTCCTCACCTTACTCCCGATGACAATTTAAAGACTACCTGTGAATTCCAAGTGTACGGAGATATTATCATTCAGATTGAACCTGATAAAAATCCTGATTACCTTCTTATCGCCACGATTTTGGGAGATTTGCCGGCCGGAAAATTCGGGGAAGATCTGTTAGAAGCAGCCCTAAAAGTGAATGGACTGCCTGCTCCCCTAAACGGAATTCTGGCTTACAGTCAAAAAAACAATCACCTTCTCCTTTTTGAACGATTCCGCACACAAAATCTTAGGGGAGAAGATCTTGCGGATTTCATTAAAATTTTCATCCAAAAGGCAAAGATATGGAAAGAGGCCTTAAATAACAACCGGATACCCGTCATCGATGAAATACAATCTTCCGATCGGGTAGGAATTTTCGGTTTGAGACCTTAAGGAGAGAGTATTTTGAGGAAATATTTTTTTATTGTAACATTTTTTTTGCTCTTTTATACAATTGCCGAAGCTGTCGATACTCCGTGGAATGAAGAATACAACCAAATGTTAATCCGAAAAGCAGCCCGAAAAAGCCCTCTTCTCGCTAATTACCCCTATCTCGAATATCCTGATCAACATATCGAGGAAATTCTTTCCAAATATCCTGAACAAAAAGTATTGATTTTCAGCTACGGAAGTTTGATGAATCATGAATCAGCCATGCGTACAATAAGTCCGGAAGCATTAAATACCATGCAACCTGCGTTGGCCTTCGGATTAAAACGAATTTTTAATTACAAAGCCGGAGGAAATCTATCCCGCTGGGGAAATGATTTATATCCCAACGAGAGGGCCATGTTAAATATTGATGAGCGGACAAATTGGCAGTCCCTCATTAACGGCGTAGTATTAGAAGCAGATGCTAAAGATCTGCAAAAACTTTTAGATAGAGAAACCGGATATAATCTTGTTCCCATTCTTATTGTAGATTGGAATCAGGCTATTTCCGAGAATCCGTGTATTAAAGTAGAAGTTGCTTACGCCTTTCTTCTTCCCGGAGAGATGCAACGGGATATGTCGGAAAAGATTACTTATTATCCTGTAAGAGGATATCTACATGCCGTTCGTAACGGTGCTTCCGAATTCGGACCGGAATTTTTGGATTTTTTCAATTCGACCACTTATTTAGATAACGGTGCTACTTTAATCAATCAGTGGGATGAACAGGATTTCTCCGGCACTCCCTAAGTCTTTCATTTGATTATTATTCTTTAATTTGATTATTATCCGTTATATGAAACGACTGCTCTTTATTCTATGTACTTGTTTTGGCGTCCTCCATTCTGCGACTCCCGAACAAATCAAAGTCCTTTTCAATAGTTTAGATCCCCGCTCTGTCCCGAAGCACCTTTCGTTTTATCAACTTTATCCGGATACTCCGGAGGGAATGAAAGCGTTACGACATGCATGGCATTTACTTTCTCCCAAAGAGAAAAAAATTTATGGGGCCGGAAGAACTATTCCTAGACCTGTTCCTGTAACAAAAGCGATCATTTCTCTTATTAATAAAACTCCGGACGAAGAAAGTATTGTCCTTTCGGACGAGGAACTGTGGGTGATTGAAGAGTTATCGGAATATCTTCCAAACAGAAAATTGAAGGGATTTTATGCCCGAAATGAAGAAGAGGTTCTCGCTCTTTCTTACGAAGAGATCGATCTGGCCCGCGGTTTATTTTTATCTCAGTCAGATCCGGATCCGGATTCTTTTCGAAAGCTCCGTTCGTATGAGGCGATGATCGATTTAATGGCTTTGCAAATTTTAACAAAAATTCCTTTAAGTTCACCTCCTGAATTGAAGATTGCAGAGTTAAACAGATTTATTTTTGATGAGATGGGATTTCGTTTTCCTCCGCAATCTTTATATGCCAAAGATGTGGATCTCTATACATTCCTCCCCTCCGTTCTTGATTCCAGGCGAGGGGTCTGTTTGGGGGTCTCTATCCTTTATTTATGTTTGGCGCAACGACTTGATTTAGCGCTTGAGATGATCACTCCTCCCGGACATATTTATGTGCGCTATAATGACGGAAAAAAAATCATCAACATCGAAACTACGGCTCGCGGAATCAATTTAGAATGCGAAGTGTATCTCAGTGTCGGAACCCGATCTCTGCAACAAAGAAATATAAAAGAGGTCATTGGCCTTGCACATTTTAACGAAGCTTCGGTTCATTGGCAAAAAGAGGACTACAATGCTGCTATAGGTTGCTATCAAAAAGCACAAAAATTTGTTCCGAATGATAAATTGATTAAAGAGCTTTTGGCTTATAATTATATTCTTACCGGCAAAAAAGATAAGGCATACCCTCTTCTTGAAGAGGTGCAGTTCCATATTCCCGATTATGCTGTCAATCGTGAGATTCTTGCAGAAGATTTGCTCAACGGTTGTGCTGATGCAGAGTGTATAAAAGCTATTTTTATGCATGTCGATGAAAACAGATCTTCTGTTTTGAAAAAAAAGAGGGCTTTAGAAGAGGCATTAGAAAAAAATCCGAATTTTCGAACGGGGATGTTTTGTTTGGCTTCCATATGGCTTCAGCTTCATCGCTCCGGTGAAGCATTAGCCTATTTAGAAAAATATGTCAAAACACGTGCTGATGACCCCACAACGCATTATTATCTTTCCGTACTATATGCCGAACGAATGAATTATAATAAATCTGTCACTCATCTTCGCTATGCAGAAGAGTTAACTCAAGCGCGAAATCATCTACCCAAAGCTCTTAAAGAGATAAGAAAAAGTGTAAATCGTCTCTATCCACAATAATTTTTTATTTTACTATGAGAGTGCATTTGAGTTAGAATAATAAAATAAACCGAATTACTATAAGGAAATCATTATGATGCGCTCAATTTGCCTGCAAGCTCTTCCCTTCATACAACAAATGCGTTCTTTTTCGTATAAACCCATGGGAGTCTCTTCTTCGGTTCAAAAAAAAATTGATGGATGGGAAATAAAAGATCCGACTTTAAGATCAGTTGTATTAAAAACTCTGCGCACCACAAACAGATCAAAACCTCTTTTCAGCCTACTTCTTCATCAATCTTCTGTTTCTGAATTTATTTATCGGCAATTTAAATCATTCTTCGACCTTAATATTCCTCTTTCAATATCGGAAATTACATACGAACAAGCAAAGCTCTCTTCTAATCAATTCTCCATGCAAATTCTTGCAGAAACTAAATCCGCCTCTAAGGCCGATCGATTCTGCCCTGCCCTTATCGCTGCCTGGGGCCAATTTTTTAAATATTATCCAAAAACTGTTATAGTAAAGAATGTACACTTTTCTAAAGATTCTTTTTCTTGTTTTCTTAAAGAATTAAAACAAAAAAAAATTGAATCTCTTTGGTTCATGAATATCGAAGTCAAAGACACTCTAAAAATAACATGGATAAAAAAATTAGCTGAAAACATTCCGCGTAGCTTACAAGAACTTTCTCTTACTCATATTTCTTTAACAGATGAAGAGGCTCTTGAGCTTGTTAATAATATAAGACCAAGCTGCCCGCTGCTTGACAGCCTCTCTTTACACAATAATTGTTTAAAAAAACCGGACACCGTGAATCTGCTGCTACACCATTTAAAATTACATAAAAAAAGTAAAGTCAGTTATCTGGATGTTTCTTCTAATCAACTCACAACAATCAATCAGATAAACAATCCTGCATGCGTAGATATAAATTTTAATAGCAATACAAAGGAATAATCCCATGGCAAATCAGCCTAAAATATACACTCGTACAGGAGACAAGGGAGAGACCTCTCTTTTTAGCGGACAAAGGGTCCGTAAAAATGATCCTTTTATACAGGCCTTAGGTTCTGTAGATGAATGCAATTGTCAAATCGGAGCTGCCATAGCATTCCTTCCTAAAGATGACCGGTTTGCAGAAACAATCGATCGATTAAAAACAGTGCAGCATGCTCTTTTTGATATCGGAGCCGCAATCGCAACTCCCCGCTCCCGCGCCGTCGATTCGAAAATTGAAAAAACCCGTTTTGATAAAGAGGAGACAGCTCTTTTAGAAAAATGGATAGACGAAATGGTGCCGCAATTACCCCCTTTGACAACATTTATTTTACCGGGCGGACACTCGGCAGGGGCCGCTATACATGCAGCACGCAGTGTTTGTCGTAGAGCCGAGCGGGATGTTGTGCCTCTCACAGACCATGCAGACGTGTCGGAAGATGTATTTATTTATTTAAACAGACTTTCCGACTACCTCTTTACCGTTTCTCGGCTGATCAATCAAATGACAAATATTCCGGAAACTTTATGGATTCACAACAAGCTGACAACGTGACATTCGGTAGTGGGTTATATTAGCTTAAACCGCCTCGACAAGTTGAGTCGAGAGTAAAGCGGTAACAAGTCACCTCATTATGAATAAAAAATATATTCTCCTAACACTCGGATTGCAATCATCGTGATCATTGTAACCACTGCACTGATACATGCGATTCCCAATAATACAGGAGACCACACTGTACCTGCAGCGACCGTACCGGCTAAAATTGCTGCTGCCAAACCGGTAATGAAGGAAACTACAACGACCGGTATAGCAATATAAACGCCAATCATCAGATTTTTATTGAGTGAAAAACAACAAGAACTCATATTAAACCTATTTATCATTATTAATAAATCAATTAACTTATTATATAAATAAAAATTATTATATTAAATAATCGGTTTTTATGCAATAATTCATTTTAAATTATTTTATATATAGTTGTCGCGTCACTATATACTCATTGACGGAAGGAGGCAGAAGATGTTCCGTATTTTTTTTCAGGCTCCGAAGTTTGCGAATTTTGCTACTTGAAATATCCAAAATCGGCACGGTTAGATAGTGAAAATTGTGATTTTTATTGTCGAAAGGAGCAAACAACGCATCGTCAATTCCTGCCCGGGAAGCCACTATTACCTGACATAAGCGGGCAATCTCATCGAATCTGTTCCATTTATCAAAATCCTGCACTGTATCCGCTCCTAAAAGGAGAAAAAATTGATGATCGGGAAAATTTTCGCGAAGTTCTTTAATGGTATCGATTGTATAGGACGGGGTTGTTCTTTGTGATTCAATATTTTTAAGAATGAATGAGGGGTACGGTGCCAGAGCTAACTCCATCATTTGTACTCTGTCCTGCAAAGGGGCCGGCGGAGTATCAAGCTTATGAGGGCTGATTCTTGCCGGGATAAACCATATTTCGTCTAAAGCAAGCCGGTTTTGGAGTTGTCGGGCAAAATGAAGATGACCTAGGTGTATAGGATCAAAACTTCCTCCGAAAATACCGATTTTTTTATGTTCCAAAAGCGGCTCCCCTTTATAGAAAGGTTAAAAATAAAACTATATAATTTAGTTATATCTCTGCCATATAAGAGCTACTTTTACTATTGTCAAATTGATTAATGCAATTAACAAAGCGACAATTGTGACAGTAAGTAATATAGGAACCCAAATCGAGCCTAGGGGGACAATGCATGCAAAAGTTGCTGTTGCAATACTGATAATTGCCGATGTGATACCAACACTTGCTAACACTACCATCCCTATGGTGAGTGCGGGAGACCTTCTTGAAACATTACAACACATATATAACCTCTTTAAATTTAATTAATCTATCGGTGATCGATTTCTTTCATCAATTGTATTGGATACGGCAATCCAACGATTAGAAATATATCGCAAATAATATACAAAACTTGTCGTTAAACTATAACAAAAAATGATCATCCACGCATCGTCGGCACCGCCGCCGGCCACATACACCAGCAAAATAATGGGGACAATGTATGCCAGAACATTCAAAAAAGTTCCGGCATAAAGTAAAAATTTAGTATCTCCTGCCGCAGTGAGTTGTCCTACGAGGATACGACTGAATCCGTCAAAAAGGAAAAACAAGCACATCCAAAACAAGGCTATTCGAATTTGTGTCATGAATTTTTCATTGAGAATGATCGCTTCATCAGAACTGCTTAGAAAGAAATCAATAATAGGGGTAGAGAAACAGAGATATCCCCCTGCAATGATGATAAAAAATCCGATTTGCAGAATGCATGCAGAACGTAAAACATGTTTAATATTTTGAATTTGTTTTCCGCCGATAAGATTCGAACAAATTGTTGTCACTCCTTTAGATAGCCCTTCAAAAAGGAAAAATACTAAAAAATATAAACTTTGGACCAAAGCTGCAACTGTAAGATTTTCCTGTCCTGCATATCCGATGATTCTAAAAAAAATAAAGTGTGCCAGCACTTCAATAGAAATGCCTAAACCTGCGGGAAATCCTATCCGGATTGATTCTTTGAACATTTTTTTATCAAACCGGTATTCACTTGTACCGTACATCATTCTGTTTTCTTTATTCATAAAAAAAGCAAACAGAATCATACACTGAATTACTTCGGCAATTCCGGTCGCAAAGGCCGCTCCGAAAATTCCCAAAGCCGGTATAGGACCGAATCCGTAGATAAGAAGATAATCAAATAAAATATTGATTACATTTGCCGCTATAGCACAATAGGTGACAATCCGGACGTTCCCGGATCCGATGAAAAATCCGGCGATGGCAATATTGATAAAAAATGCGGGAGCAAACAGAATAATCGTGCGAAAATAAATGGTTTCCGAAACGGCATTGAGAGAATCAAAAAAAAGAAAAGAGGGCGCAAAGAGGGCTATCAAGCAAAAGATCGGTGTCATGATCACTGAAAAAATGATCATTTGCCAAACCGGTTTCCCTAATTCCCGATGCCTTTCTTCACCGTGAAAACGTCCGACAAACACTTCCGAAATAGCGGCAATGGATACAGGCAAAACAAGAAAAAGCCAAACGGCTGTACCTGAAGCGGCGGCGGCATTTAATTCAAGAACGGAATATCTCGACAAGAGAAGTCTGTCTGTAAATAACATAAGACTCATCGAAAATAAGCTTAGAATCAGCGGCCATGAGATAGTCCAGAGTTCTCTGATACTCCCCACAGGATATTTTGTAAGTTGATAGGAAGGATGTTTCATAATATTATTTATTCATTGAAATCTTCATCGGAATTTTCATCGAAAACTTCACCCGAATGTTCCTCTTGGGATTGTATATGCCTAAAATGTTCGAAATCTTCGAGAGATTTTTGGTGAAAATGCTTTTTCCCTGCCACTTTTTCTTTGTCTTTGAGGTGAATGATGATAGGGACCCCTGTAAACGCATATTCCTTTCGAAATTGGTTATAAAGATATTTTTTATAGCTGTCAAGCATCAGATGAGAGTGATTGACAAAAAGAACAAATCGCGGCGGAGCGATAGCGACTTGTGTCATATAATAGACTCTCAGCCTTTTTCCTGTCATCATAGGAGGATGATTCAATTGCATAGCGCGGCCGACAAATGTATTCAATCGATGCGTAGAGATACGTAAAATAGAATTTTCATGAACTTCTTTGAGTAATCCAAAAATTTTATTTACATTTCGACCCTCTTTTACAGACATGAACAGCTTGTGGCAATGAGCCAAAAAAGGGACCTCTTCTTCGATATTGCGGAGACAGTGCTCCATTCTAAAACCTTCGACTAAATCCCATTTATTCAAAAGAATGACACAACCCTTTCCGGCCTCTTCAATCATATTGGCAATTTTCTTTTCCTGCGTTGTCATTCCCTGAGTGGAATCCAGCATTAAAAGACAAATATCCGCCCGTTCGATCGCTTCTTTCGTCCGGATTGCAGCAAATTTATCCACTACCTCATGTTCGGAACCCTTTCTGCGAATCCCGGCTGTATCGATAAAGGTATACCTGGAACCTTCGTGATCGAAAGCGATGTCGATACTGTCGCGGGTTGTTCCGGGTATAGGACTGACTATGCAGCGATTATCATCTAAAAGATAATTGACGAGAGAAGATTTTCCCACGTTAGGACGTCCGATAATAGCAACTTTGAATCCTTCTTCCACTTCTGCTTCGTCATTTTCAGAACGGGTGAATCCTTCGAAAGCCATTTCCAAAAGTTCGGCAATGCGCCAGTTTTGGGTAGCGGATACGGCAACTTTATTTTTTATTCCCAATTGCTCGAATAAATGAGTAAGATATTCTTTTGAAGGATCATCAATTTTATTGACGGCAAGACAAAGAGGTTTATCGGTTTTAAGTAAAATTTTGCTGACTTCCAGGTCCAATTCGGTGATGCCGATTTTTGCATCGACAACCATGATGATGGTATCCGCTTCTTCAATCGCAATTTCAGCCTGTTGCTTTACCTCTTCATTAAAAGGGAGAGGAGACCTCGGGTCTATTCCTCCTGTATCGATGACTTCAAAAGGGAGGCCGAAAAAATCGGATTTTGCATAGAGTCTGTCTCTTGTGATCCCTTCTGCTTCATCGACAATGGCGATTCTCTCTTTGCAGATACGGTTAAAGAGTGCGGATTTCCCGACGTTCGGTCTGCCGACAATCGCTAATTTTGGATATTGAATCATTGTTTTCCGGAAATA
>Ga0206889_1075_pt1 | contig 14269 bp, 8 predicted proteins | sample Alteio_BWOrgHeat_57_FD_153245 | JGI IMG/M metagenome (GOLD analysis project Ga0206889, IMG submission 153245) | Enriched cells from forest soil in Barre Woods Harvard Forest LTER site, Petersham, Massachusetts, United States - Alteio_BWOrgHeat_Nextera5 ... | reverse complement strand
TTCAAATTGCATTCTATATAAGTAAAAAGTTAAATGTAAAAATTAAAAAACGTGAAAGGTCAAACGTGAAACGTCAAAATGTTTATTGCGTACTACTCACTGTCTTCTCCAACACTTTCTTATCATCTTTGTATTTGCTCGGGCATTTCAACAGTATCTCGCTGCATTGAAAAACGTCACCTTCCATTCTTCCTTTCAATACAATGCGGTCGCTTTGTTCCAGTTCAGGTGGTTTGGTATTATGATAGATCACTTTTGTTCTTTCACCCAAACTATCTGTTGCAATAAAAGAAAGATAATTGGGATCCTTTGCCGGGTTATAATCCAATGGAATGGTTTTGTCTATCCGGGCGATCAGGTGCACAAATTTTCCTTGTTTTGCTTTAGCAGATCCGATGGTATCATACGTAGAGAAATCAACCGACATCATAATCAATGTTCCGATCCCGATGGCAATAGCAACTAAAATAACAATATGTGTCCGCTTCATGGTAAAATAAATTACGGTGCAAAGGTAACGCAAAACAGGTGTTGGCATCCAAGGTTTATCTACATAATTAACCGGGTATATTTTGAGGGCCGGCAACGGCCTAAACCAGCTATCTTTGCCGTATTTCGTGATGAATCAGCATACTATAAATCAGCAAATGAGCGATAATTTATCTTTTGATCCCAATGCGGTGAGTCATCCGGGCAATAATATCTTTGGATTGCCCTATAAAGAGGATGATGCCCGTATGGTGATATTGCCTGTTCCCTGGGAAGTCACTTCTACCTACGAAACACATACGGCAAGGGCTCCCAACAATATATTGCGTGAAAGCCATAAACTGGAACTGCTTGATCCGGATGTAAAAGACGGATGGCGCGCGGGTTTTTTTATGCGCGAAACCGATAAGAAAGTATTGATGAAGAATGATTTTTTGCGTAAGGAAGCGGAATTATATATTAATTATGTTTCCGAAGGAGGAGATGTAGGGGATAATAAATTCATGACCAAGTCATTGATGGAAATAAATGAAGGAGGGGTGTTTTTAAAAGAATGGGTTTATAAACAAACGAAAATGTTATTGGCCGGGGGTAAACTGGTTGGTTTATTGGGAGGAGATCATAGTATCGGATTGGGCTTTTTAAAAGCGTTGGCAGAAAGAGAAGGCGATTTTGGCATTTTACATATTGATGCGCATTGTGATCTGCGTAAATCATATTTGCAGTTCGTTTATTCGCATGCTTCTATCATGTACAATGTACTGGAAGAGATCCCGGAAGTAAAAAAACTGGTTCAATTAGGAATACGTGATTATTGTGAAGAAGAAGAAAATTACATCAATGCCAACTCCGAACGCATTGTTCCTTTTTATGATAAACTGATCAAGGATCGTTTAATGGAAGGACAATCATGGAAAACAATTACAACGGATATTATCAATAGTCTTCCGGATAAAGTATATATCAGTATTGATATTGACGGGTTGGATCCTAAATTTTGTCCCAATTCTTCTTCACCTATCGTTGGTGGTATTGATACCGACCAGTTATTTTATTTGATAAAGATGTTGGTTGGCAGCGGACGAAAATTATTAGGATTTGATCTGACAGAGATCGGTACCAGCCGTGCTAACTGGGATGAGAATGTCGGTGCGCGGATATTGTTTAAATTATGCAATGCCATGGTTGCGGCAAATAGTAAATAATGGAACAGGGTTTTGAAATAGGGTTGAAGAATAATAAACACGGTTCATATAGCCGTATACGTTATTTAGTGGTATTGATGGACCTGGCTTTTTTTATTTGCTATGCGATCCATGAACGGGAGGGAGCGGGTTTGCTGATCCTGCTTCTGGCGGCAGTTGGTATAACAGAAGCCGCTTCTCAAAAAGGATTCCTGAAGCAACGAATAGCCTCCATTGTTATTTATGGATTACTGGCAATAGCCTGGGCAATGATCAATGGATGGCTCACTTTATTACATTTATTATTGTCTTTTTTAGATACGATTTCAACAAGCGCCTTACATGTATCGATCAATAACGAAGGGATCATCTATCCTTCTTTTCCGGAAAAAAAGATCACCTGGGAGGAGTTACAGAATGTTGTTTTAAAAGATGGGATACTGACCATCGATTTTAAGAATGATAGACTATTGCAGGCAGACGTTGATGCCGATAATACCACAACAGATGAAGTTGTTTTTAACCAATATTGCAGGGAACAATTAAAGTAAAAATGGAACAATTAAAACAAAGCCCGTATTTATTATACTCCGACGGCGAAGGGAATATTTTTGAAGATGCTACACTGTATGTAACCGGCCGCAGTGGTTGGGATGCATTAACAGTACCGCTTGATGAGTGGATCGAATTGCCATTTGGCGGTCAATTATATGAACTGCCCGGCAGACGGGGCATTGGTATTGATGTAAAAACGGGTGAAATGCGTTTGTGCGAAAAAGGCTGGGCTGTTGCGGCTTTTATTCCACCCGCACATACCGGTTTATATTTATCTGCTTACGAAACAATGCCGGATGCACCCATCTTGCCATTGTTTTGTTATACAGCGGTGGGTTGGAACGATGAAAAATTTTATGTGCCTGCCGTTCGTATAGAAAAAGATATTCGCCAGGAATCGGAAGGGTTTGACCAGGATAAGATTGAAAGTGGAGTAGAACAATTATTGACCAACTATCCGCACAACCGTTTGGTAAAACATTTGGCAGAGAATTGTTGCCTTACTTATAATTGCCCTGCCGCAAGAAATTTTTTTATGGGAAGATGGGAGTGCCCTGTTCCATCATCACCGGCATGTAATGCCAACTGTATCGGTTGTATCAGTTTTCAACCGCAGGATGAAACGATCGTATCTACACAAGATCGTTTAACATTTAAACCTACTGCAGATGAAATAGTAGAATTCACTGTTCCGCATTTGGAAACAGCGCCTTATCCTATTGTAAGTTTTGGACAAGGTTGTGAAGGCGAACCATTGTTAATGTGGGAAACGATTCGTGAATCTATAATTGAGATAAGAAAACATACATCCAAAGGAAGCATCAATATCAATACCAACGGCAGTAAACCCGATGCCGTGAAAGCTTTGTGTGAAGCGGGTTTGAATAGCATCCGTGTAAGTACGAACTCGGCGAGAGAAAAAATATATACACCTTATTATCGTCCTAACAATTATAGCTTTGAAGACATTGTTGAAAGTTTAAAAGTCGTGAACAGTTTTGGTGGCTGGACAAGCATCAACTATTTTGTTTTCCCCGGCATGACGGATAGTAAAGAAGAATATGAAGCGTTGCGTAAATTGATTAAGGAAACAGGATTAAAAATGATCCAGTGGAGAAATTTCAATATTGATCCGGATTGGTATATGGGCAAGATAGGAGTGAGCGAAACGGGAGAGTGTTTGGGTATCAAACAAATGATGCAATTGATCCGGGATGAATTTCCCGATCTTAAATTCGGGTATTTCAATCCATCTATGGAAAGGATAAAAGGGGATTATGAGGCGGATTTTGCACATTGATCATTGGCATAAAATAAAAAAGGCGATATCATTTTGATATCGCCTTTTTTATTTTAATAGTCTATTTAGTCTTTTATTATTTTTTCAACATAGCGCTTTTCGCCATCAGTTATTTGTATAAAATAAATTCCGTCGGTAAGGTCGCTGATATCTATAATATTGCTTTGGCTGATAGTTGTTATTCTTTTTACTATTCTTCCTGTTATATCACTAAAGATGATATTTGCTTGTACAATATTCATGCTATCAGGTGGTATAGTAATGGTTACTGTAGTTTGCGCAGGATTAGGATATACTTCCACTTCAGTTATTTTATCTTCATATGCAGGTCTTTGTGTTCGTATACCTGTTCCGGCTATGATTGACCCGGTGCGCACAAAATAAGCGCTGGTGCCACATGCGTTGGTTTGTGCTACTGATAAAGTAAAAGGATAGCTAAGTGAATTTGGGTTTGGCAGAGACCTCATTTGTACGTTGATGAATGAGGTTCCTTGTCCGGTTGTTATGGTGCTATTAGTAGATGTCCATGTATTGCCGGATGATTGAAACTCATAGGATGCATTATTGACAAAAGTTTGCCCGTTATTAAGAAAGCCCGAAATATAAGTAGGTGCAGGAAGTATTCCTACCTGTATTTGTTTGGTTATAACAGTGGCTCCGTAGCAAGGGCTTGTGATAGTGGCTGTTAACGTAACAATGCCACTACTTATCTTAAACCTTGACAAAGTTATTTGCTGCAGATTATTGGCAGAAGTGATTGTTGCAATGTTAGCAGGAGATGCAGTCCATGTTATTGTTCCTCCTACCGGAACATCGGCAGTATACGTAGCGGAACTGCAAGTTAGATCGGGGCCGGTGATAGAAAAAACAGGAGTGCAATCACTGGAGCAAGTTGAATTTTCAGTAACATTTTCCATTTGATCAAATATCCATCGAGCATTCCTTGGAGTAAATACAATATGTTCATTGTTATATGGAGTGGGGCTATTTGTAGGATCATACTCCTGAGCAATATAGTTAGAGGCTGTAGATGGAAAATTTCCATTAACCCCGCTTACGTATATTGAGTTAAAAGCCGCTGCCCCAAAAGGGGATATATCTAACGCACTGGCCGTAGGTACAAAGCAAAAGTCAACATTCACTGGTGCGCTTTGAACACTAAAACCAATTAAAAACCAAAACCCCGCTGAAATACCAGGAACTGTTTGATATTGAGATTCTGCAATATATGGGGCAATTGAGCCCGGAGCTTCATCAACCGGGAGCTCATTTCCTGTTGAATAGGCTATATTGTTATATAACGTTTTAGTCCAGTCAAAAAATAGAAAAGATGTTTCTGAGGTAATATTTAACCTTGCAATTTTAGCAATAGTCCCCTGGTTGGGTAACGCATATGCTTCTGCAGTTACATGTATACCATAACCTAAGCCAGGCATTCCTGCAAATGCGAACGCTGTCCCATTAAAAAATGTAGCACCGGGAGCTCCATATGTTTGGCCGCATTGGCTACCCAGACTTGTTGCAATAAATTTATAAGTTGGCTGGGGACCCGTTGAAGAGAACGTGATCATGTTACGATAGGTAGTATTCAAAAATGTATTGGCTTGATAAGTGTTTGTGCCTGTTGCTGTATATAAAAGCAGTTCTTTTGTAGCCGGTGCATTTAATATACCAAGCGCTTCATGATATTGCGGGTATATATCTGTAACACTATAGCCGAATACATTGAAATTGCTCATCATCTCCATAAAATATTGTAATCCAAGCGGTATGTTAGCACCTTCGTGTGGACTGTCATGTGTTATCAATAACCGGGTTTCTGTAGGTTGATTATTTTTTGTCATCTCAGCGAGCGCATAACGGGCACATAATCCCCCCATACTTAATCCCATAACAACATTATCATTGCTAACATCCGGAGCCTTTTTTGCGTTGACTATTGAGATCAATTGCTCTACGACTTTTGCGTTATTTTCAATATAATCTGTTCCATTAGTGAACATGAGATAAACTATATCATATCCGGCATAATCATCTAATTGCTGATTAAAATTATAGGGGGTGGCATATTTAGTAGAGCTTGCATTGTCTAAGCCATACATAAAATCTGAATAATATAATGGACTTGTCTGGATGTCAGGTGCAATGCTAAAAATGTCAAAACCTTCAATAACGATCAACGTTTTTTTCAATTTTTTGCTGGTGTTAGTTGAAGAATATTTTACAAAGGCCGTGCCGCCAGATGTTCCGCTAACATTTACTGAAAATTCATCATCAACATATGCATTATCATACGGGTATATAAGTTTACCATCTGAATTCAAGAGCTGTAAGGACACAGGGACTTTGCACAAAGAGCTTTTACCTAATGTGATCTTCTGATTAAAGGCGACCATATTTCCATTTGGGGAAGCTGTCTGAACATAGTAACTACTGTAGCATTGAAGCACACTATTGTCACTCAATGTTACTTTTATGGTCCATTGTTTTATGCCGGCAGTTGCATAGCTTACTGTAACCGATTTATTTAACGGAATTGTTTTAAATCCTAATCCGTTCGAAAAATCAATACTGATAGAGCTTATTGTTTTCCCTGTATTGTTCCATATTAGCGATGGATTGCATATAAACTGGGCTGATCCGTTCTCACAAGTGTTACTATTTGGTGACGCAGCAAATAATGTATTTGCCTGATAAGGGCTTTGTGTTCGTCCAGGTACATCTGCAAATTGTTTTGTTGTACTATTGAAGGAAAGAAGATTGGCGCTTACCGCTGTACTCTTTAAAGAATTATATGTTCCTATTAATAGTGGAATAGGAATGACTGGAGTATTCATTGTGCTTTGTCCTATACTTGCATTGACTGTTCGGATGTCGGGAAAAGGAGCTGCTGCTGATCCTACATAGCTTGTTTGTATTTGAAAATACAATGTTCTCCATAGGGTTGAGCTGATGAGATTATTTGTGCTCAATGTTCCGTTAAAAGTTGCCATAGGGGTTATCTGGGCTCCATATTCAGCAAGGCATTGTGTGGGTATCTGCGTTTTATCCACTTTTGCAAGCACGTATTGAGCTATTCCCTGAACGCTATTTGTATCCGGACCTTCAGGCGGTAGTTTTGTTTGGGCATATAATACGTTAACAATGCAAACCAATGGAATTAGCAAATAGTGCTTTAAACGGATCGTTCTCATGAAATTGTAATTAGGATGTGAATAAAAGTAAATGCCGGTAAAACCGGGAATTTCTTAAGGATAGTGGATATATATATTAGGATATACTGATGTTTTTAAGGAAAGGTTGGGTAGACTTAAATTTTTTTAATAAAAGTGCCATTTGATAACTTAACAATTACACAATATTAGCATCCTAACTTTGCGGCATGCTAACCTTCATAAGAGTACAGGCTGTTCTAATTCTTGGCTCGCTGGCAGATTTTGCTATCACTATTTTATTGGTGAGTTGTTTTCACGACAGTTATGTAATTGCAAATGTTGTTGGTAATATCACTGGCTCCATCGCGCAATTCATCTTATCCCGCAACTGGGCATTTGAAGCAACGGAAGATAGAGTGCTGCCACAGGTATTAAAGTTTAGCCTGGTTTGGGCAGGACAGATATTGCTTTCCGCAGCAGGCATCTATCTCTTTACACATTATATTGGTTGGTATTATCTTCTTTCCAAAACAGTTACTTCTGTATTGCTTGGAGTAACTTATACCTACTTACTCAAGAAGCATTACGTGTTTGCGTGATGATCACAATTTAAAATTGTGAATTGCAAATTGTTGAATGAACTGTGGATACTATTATACAACAGGTAAAATAATACACAGGATTACCCAGGTCAAAATTTATTGCAGCTTTATTTGTTGCTGGCATAGTAGTTGTCTTTTTTATTTATGAAGAACTTTCTGGAAGGGGTGGTAAAAGGAAAACCTGAGAACATACCCATATAACCTGATCCGGGTAATGCCGGCGAAGGGAACTTGCAGAAGTACGGGAGGGTTTAGTGTGAACACTAAACCCTTTTTATTTATCCTCCTTTATTTATTCAGTTGTTTTCATTAAAAGACAAGACGGGCATCCTTTTGGCATGTACTACATGGAGGCTGATGTTCATATAGCGCCTGTATTCTTAAACCAATAAATCTTATGTAATGAAAACGCTACTCAATCAAATATGCCTGCTGGTATTAATTGCCTGTTCAGGTATTTTATTCAATGGATGCAGAAATAAAGATGATGATGGTGGAGTGCCGGCAGGATTCCAGGATGCGTCTATTTATCTTACCGATGACGCGGGACTTTTTGATAAGGTATTGATCGATATACAATCGGTGCAGGTATTGGTTGATACCTGCAATGGCTTTCACTCGAATGATAGTAGCAGTGCATGGGAACCATTAGACGTTGCTCCGGGTATTTATGATCTGCTTAGATTTGGGAATGGTAACGATACTTTACTGGCCGCTGCAGAAATAAAAGCGGGCAATATTTCTTTTATTAAAATAAAACTGGGTCCTTCAAATACTGTGGTAAAAAATGGTACGAGCTATCCTTTGAACAGTTCCGACTCTTCTATTTTAATTAATGTACAGGGTGTTCAATGGGACCAGGAAGAAACACGTCGCTTAAAACTTTGGCTCGACTTTGATGTTTCAAGATCCATCGTATTGGGACATGATAATCAATATTACCTCTATCCCGTTATAAAAGTGTTCGATATAAATACTACAGGAACAGTGTTTGGAAGTGTTTTTCCGCAAGCTGCATATCCCGTGATATCTGTTTATAATGCAACAGATACCATTAATGCGTTGCCTCAAAGCTCCGGTGATTTCGAGGTGTGTGGTCTTAAGCCCGGAACCTACCAGTTAAAAATAAGTGCATCAAATGGTTATGTTGATACAACCATTAATAATATTACAGTAACCGCATCGGATTATACTTCTGTCGGCAATATATATTTACATCAATGAGAACCGATCAATTAAAACAAAAAGGTTCAGTTTTTAAACTGAACCTTTTTGTTTTGTGGTAGTACTCTTAATAAATTATCGTCTGCCTCTTCGGCCACCGCCGTTCCCGCCGCCACTGTTATTATTGCTTCCTCCATTATAGCTACCGGTGTTGCGTGCCGGCCTGCTAAAAGTTGGCCTGTCCATTTGAAATTGCTGTGTTCTTTGTTGCCCTCTTGTTTCTGTTTGTTGTTGACGGTTAAGATCGTTATTAGCTGCATTGTTTGCAGGTCTCCATTGGCTTTGTTGCCGTTGTTGCCATTGTTGCCCGTTGCGTTGATAAACATTTCCTTCCCGATCCGTTTGTACATTATTATTTACCCTGTTATCTCTTGCATTCACAGCAGGGCGGTTATTAAAGGAAGGGTTGTTCACTTCGGGCCTTGTTGCAGCAGGTCTTGCAAAACGGTAATTATTATTATTGATCACATCTCTTCTGTAGTTATAAACGTTATTTACACGAAGATTGTTAGAAGGTCTTCCTGCAAAACTTTGGCGATAACCATATCCTGCTCTTGCAAATCCGGCATGATATCCATAATAACCACGTGAACGATAGGCGAACGGGCGGAATGGCGGACGATAGATAGAAGGTCCCCACCAACCACCTCCCCAATAGCCCGGCCATGCACTGAATCCAAATCCGATATGGAACCAGTTAAAGCCATAATCATATCCTAAGCTCCAACCGATCCATGGATTATAATGTATTCCAAAGCCCCAGGTGTAAGGACGTGCATAATAATATCTTCCCCTCCATGGCCTGTAATAATAACCTGTTCCATAAACAACGGTTGGTCCATATATAAAAGCATTTAAGTATCCGGGAGTATATCCCATATAAACCCAATCCGGATCAACATCATAGATGTATACATATTTTATATTGTATACCGGGCAGGTAGGAGGTATGAGGTCTACATCATCAGGACGGCTAACACAAACTACCCATGGGCCAGTAGGACTGTTTGATTGAAACCATACTCCATTATCTACACAATAGTAAATGCCGTTATCCAAAATAACAGAGTTAGGAGTATTGATAGCATACTGCATATTTGTTCCGGTAATATCATTGAACTGCGGATCACCATCATATGTAACTGTTGCCGATGCATTGTTTCGGTCAACCTTTGCCGTTTGTGGTACCTGTGCATCCATGATCGCGTCATGTGCTTCCTTGGTACCGCCTACACTGGCCAATACATTATCCTTTGGTGAACCTTCGGGTATATTGGCAAAGTCGGATGGAAGATCTGTCGCCGCTACATATTGCCATTTGCTTCCTAAATTATCTGCTTTGTACCATCTGCCCGATATCAATACATAATATTGCTGATCTGTTTTTGATAAAAAGATATCGTTTTGAGAATTGCTTACATAAGAAAGGTTCGTGCTATCGATCTTTGTAAATACCGGTTTGCCATTGGTTTGTATCAATTCTGCCGGAACAGTGCTTACTATAACTTTTGGTATCGCGGTAGTAGTGGCAGAATCACTGGCAAATCCTGGATCAGAATCATTCGTACTGTCAACCGAGTTTTGAATAGCCAATAAATTATCGGGAAAATTTTTCATATAAGTATAAGGGCCGCTAGCAGCAGGAGCGCTGTACCAATGCTTATCTCCATACAAATAAAATTTATCATCCCTGTTCTTTACGATCGTGAACGGTGTGTTTACTACCGCATCTACACCCCAGTTAGGGTTGTGCTGCATTTTAGGATCACCATCGATCAATACCAGTATAGAGGGTTGATTGGAATATATTATTTGAGGAGGTGTATTATCCAATCCTTTTGATAGTTTCTTTTCTTCAGTATTGGTTCCTAATGAAGTGACAACTGCATCCAGCGGAAGATCAGGAGATACTGTTGGAATATTGGCTTCCAGCGTGGTTTTTATATAATTCACTTTATTGGGATCTACGTTATCCGCAAATTTCAGGTTAGGAACTTTTGCTGAGATAATAGAGATAATGCGGTTGTCGCGGTCAGTTTCCACCGTTTCAACTGCCCAAAAAGTACCGAATATCGGTTCAGTAGAATCGGGCAGTAGCACCGAAATAGCTGACCGTGATTTTAATATATTATCTGTAAAAGATTCAGGCGTGGGCTCATAGATCTTTATCACAGATCCATCCTGTGCATTGATCGTTTTAGGCCAGGTATTATCCTGCGCGTTGGCAGAAAGGGAAAACAAAGCAATGCAACCAAACAAGGATAATGCGGTAAATAGGTTTTTCATATTGAAAAGTGTTGTCGTTGTTAGGAATCTATCAATCGTTATACAAAGTATCGTTTAAAACAGAGAATAGACGTTGATAATTGTCTAAAGTTTATTTAATGGATTGTTAAATAGCACATTTGAATGATAATCAGCCGATAATATCCACATTCCTCTATCAATGGATAAAAATAATTTGGCAGATAAATCCAAATAATTGATATTGTATATCAATGCAATAATCCTGCCCTAATAGAAAGCCGCCGCTCCTCGTTGTTTTTTTTGTTTGATTTGTCATTGTTGAAAAATTCCAGCTTATCCGTTACCGCTTTACAGAATAGATTTATTGTGGTTAATGTAAAATTAATCTTTTCGAAACGTTCCGTTTTTTTTGGATTCTAATCTTTACTGCATAAAACTTACACTTATGAGCGTACAAATTCTCAAAAAATTGTTGGTCTTCGTTGTGTTGTTTATTTCCGGATATGCCGGCTTTGCACAGGAAACTACCTCTGATATCCAGGGGCTTGTTTCAGATGGTAAAGTAGGTGTTGCCGGGGCAACCATTACTGTGGTGAACGAACCTACCGGTACAAAATATGTGACCACTTCGCGTAAGGATGGGCGTTATAATGTGCCTAACCTGCGGGTAGGCGGACCTTATACTGTATACGTTAGTTCTCTTGGTTATAAAGCCGATAAACAGGAAAATATTTTCCTGGTATTGGGGGAAGAATTTACAGCTGGCTTTACCTTAATTCCGGAAGCAACAGAACTTGCTTCGGTAACTGTTTCTTCTAGTAAGCAGAATAAGATATTTAATAATGCACATACCGGAAGCCAGGAAATTATTACACGGGGCCAGATCGAAAAACTTCCTACGATCAACCGTTCGCTATCGGATTATACCAAATTGGAACCTACTGCTGCCAGCTCCTCATTTGGAGAAAGTTTTGGCGGTCGTAGTTCTCAATACAATAATATTACAGTGAACGGGGCAAACTTTAATAATGGCTTTGGTCTTTCCAGTTCATTAGGCGGACAAACAGGTGCTCAGCCGATCAGCCTTGAAGCGATTGACCAGATCCAGGTGAATGTTTCTCCTTATGATGTAAGACAAGGCGGTTTTACCGGAGCCGGTATCAATACGGTGACCAAGAGCGGTACCAATAAATTCATGGGTTCAGTTTATTTATATAAAAAAGGACCGGGTACCCAAGGTTATAATGTAGAAGACGTTACTATCCCTAAACAACCTTTCAGCTTTTATACTTTTGGTGCAACATTAGGAGGACCCATCATCAAAAATAAATTATTCTTCTTTGTCAACTATGAACAGGTAAATCAAACCGCACCTGCTTATTCTGTAGTGGGAAGTAATGCATCGGCTTCGCCCAGTGCAGGGTTGGTTTCACAGGCCAATTCAGACACATTAAATGCATTGATCGATACACTTGCTGCACATAATTTTGGTAATCCCGGGGCTTATCAAAACTATTCTTTTACTTCTCAAAGTAAAAAGATAAATGCAAAGATCGATTGGAACATTAATAGCAAGAACGTGTTTTCATTCAGCTATGATTATCTCCGTTCATCTTCACAACAACCACAAAGCACCAGCAGGTCGGGTAGTGGTTTTATAAAAGGGCCGGCATTTCAAAATTATACTTTCGGATTGCCTTTCTTCGGAAGTGGTTATGTTATCAATAATAACTTCGACATCTTTTTGGCGGAGTTAAATACAAGGTTTAGCTCATCGTTTTCAAATAAATTCCAGGTGGGTTATACAAAAGAACGAGATCCACGTGCTCCGGGTGCAAATACAACCTTGCCGTTGGTTGATATCCTCAACGGTGTAGGAAACACTTATGGTACACAGATCTATACTTCTTTTGGATATGAAACATTCACCTACAATAACCTGATCAATACCGATGTTTATCAATTATCTGATATTGCAACATTGTATAAAGGGGCACACGAATTTACATTTGGTACGCAGGATTATTCCAGGAAATACGCAGATGCTTTCGTTCCAAGTTTCAGAGGTAACTACCAGTTCCCTTCTTTGGATGCATTTTATAACGCGATCAATGGTATCGGTACACCAACAGATAAATACTTCCAGCAATGGTCAAATATACCGGGTGGAACATTTCCGTTCTATTATGCGGGCTCGGTTGAGTTGGGATTTTTTGCACAGGATAAATGGCGTGCTACCAAAAACTTCACACTTACTTATGGATTGCGTTATGATATGACGATCTATAAATCATTGTTCCTGGACAATCCATTTTTCGATCAGTTGAAATTTAAAGATAACTCCAGTTATAATATCGGAAAGGTTCCGGGCGATGCTATATTGTTATCACCAAGAGTTGGATTTAACTGGGATGTTAAAGGTGACAGAACATTACAGGTTCGCGGCGGTTTAGGAACATTCTCAGGTCCGCCACCATTTGTTTGGTTAGCCAACCAGGGCGGTAATAACGGGGTATTGATAGCAGGAGGTAATTTTACCAATGTACCATTCACCGGCGATGCAGTTGCCAATCCTCCTGCAGGAGTTGTAACAACACCACCGCTAACAACACAAAGTGCGACGGCTTATGGAGCAGCAGTTACAAGCAATAATTTTAAATATCCTTCTGTTCTTAAAATGAGTTTGGCAGTGGATAAAACATTTGGTAACGATTGGATCGCGACTATTGAAGGATCTTTCTCAAAAGATATTAACGCGGTTTATTTCTCTAACTTAAATCTTAATGAAACGAATGGCTTTGCTTTAGCAGGAGCAGATAACAGGATAAGATACCTCACAGCAGCAGCTAACAGCAATAAATATTATTTCGGTGCAACTCAAAATAATCCAAACATCAGCAGCGCGATATTGATGAGCAACAGCTCCAAAGGGTATGCATCTACATTAACAGCAAGAATACAAAAAACGATCAAAGACTTTTACTTTAGTGTAGCATATACGTATAGCCAGGCCAAGAATATTGCAACAGGAGGAAGCACTGCATCCACACTTTGGAGTGGAAGACCGGTAGGTAATGCAGATGCAAATGCAGATAATCTGGGTTATGCGGATTACTATCAGCCACATCGTATCATCGCATCTGCATCGTACAAATTCGAATATTCTAAATATGCTTCAACTTCTATCGGTGCGATCTTTGAAGCAGCACCTTCCGGAGTTGGTTCTTATACATATGGCGGTGACCTCAATGGCGATGGCAACTCTGGCAATGATCTTATCTATATACCAAGAAATGCAAGCGAGATCAATCTCGTTAAAGTTGGTTCGGGTGGTTTAGGAACAGGTGCAAGTAGCGATCCAAGGACCGCTTCACAAATATGGGCACAGTTGAACAATTTTATCTCGCAGGATCATTATCTATCTATGCATCGTGGAGAATACGTGGAAGCCAATGCGGTGGTATTCCCATTCTTCAAACATCTTGATATGAATATCACACAGGACATTTACTT
>Ga0206889_1073_pt1 | contig 14390 bp, 10 predicted proteins | sample Alteio_BWOrgHeat_57_FD_153245 | JGI IMG/M metagenome (GOLD analysis project Ga0206889, IMG submission 153245) | Enriched cells from forest soil in Barre Woods Harvard Forest LTER site, Petersham, Massachusetts, United States - Alteio_BWOrgHeat_Nextera5 ... | reverse complement strand
TTTAAAGACTCTTTTTTCGAGACCCGAAATGAGTAAAAAAATGGACAAAGGATCGGAGCTGTTAAAAACAAGGGACAGCCTTTTGAAAGAGGCGGGGAAAGGGACAACAAAAGAGATGTCCGGAACGGAGATTTCGGAGAAAGACACCGCTGATGTCATGGAAAAAGCTTCTCAGTTCACTAAAAAATTCACGGAAAGCTTAAAAAATAGCGGATTGGATAGCAAAACCCAAAAAGAGGCTTCTGAGTTATTGACCAATGAAAATAAAGAGGCAAGTCCCGAAGCTATGCAGGCATATAAAGATGCCTATGACAGTGCTATGGGTGACGATAAAGAATCTTTTTCCCGCAATAGTTTAACAGAAGCCCGCGGATTCACTGAAGGGATGAATAAAGCCATCGAGAATTTAAAAGACGTCTCTTCATCGATGAAACAGCAGCTTTTTGGTTTAGCAGGGAATCCCGAAAGTGCCCGGGCGAATCCGGCATCTCCCGAAGCGATGAAAATATTTACAGAAATCGCAACGACCCAAGGTTTGGTCGGAATGCTGGGTGAACATACCAAACTTTTTGCTGAAGGCAGAAGTTTGGGAGATTCCCTTAAACTCATTTCATCCCTTCAAAAAGCATTAAAAAAATCCGGCGCTTCACCTGCTCAAGCAGAAGAATTTATTGAAAAGCTGATGAACGGTGAAATCAGCATGAATCATCCGATCGTCCGAAAAGCCTTAGGACAAACATTATCTGATCGAGGATTGCCCGATGATTATTTACCTGATCCCGCTTCTTTAAAAGAGGCGGGGAAAGCCTTAAAAACTCAAAAAATTCGATTGCCGCTGCAAGCTGCAGAATATATCGATGATCTTTCCGAAGTCATTAAAAATTTAGATCTCGGAAGAAAGCCTCCGAACCCTAATAACGATGATGATTCGCCGCATTTCAATACTACAATTTCAGGAGCACAGTATGTAAATATCATGTCAAATTTATCTCTAAAAATAAGCGATGCTTCGGAATATGCAGCCATCACAAACTCACAGACACAAACCAAACTGATCACTGCAATGCGCACCTCTATGAATGCGATGCAGTCATCAGAGCAGGCGGCAGAGCAGGATCAAAGTGATATCAATAATATCGGCAGTTATATTGTCAATAGCATTACCGTAGCGGTTTTGTTTATATTAAGTCCTATTCAAACAGTAAACAATATCATGGATGCCGGCGGCGGATGGACAGGAGTAGAGTCAGCTATCAATAACAGCAAAGTCGGATCCTTTACGGAAAGTGTAGTACAAAAAACTTTGGACGCCATTAAAAAAATTGTGAGTATAGTGGCGAATACCATAAAAGCAGTGCTTATTGTAGTACTTTCTCCGCTTTTTTTGGCAGGATTTATCAGCAATGTTCAGAGTGAAGGATTCCAAAAGGCAATTAATGAGAGCCTTTTGGATACATTTAATGCGACATTGGAATTTTACGGAGTGAGTGACACGAGCAGTTTGATGGCGACTTTGGATACAATGTATGAAGTTGTCCGTGATGCCATTTTGAGTGTGGGAATTGTCGTGGGAGCTGTTGTAGCAGTTATTGCTGCGATTCCTTCAGGCGGTATGTCTTTGCTTGCCTTTTCGGCCCTTATCGGAGTTGCGTTTGTATTCGCCGCTTCTGCGATAGTCATGACCCTGGCAACTTCGTTAGAGCAGGTTCTTCCTCAATATCAGCAATCCGATTGGATCACGCAAAGCACTCAGGAACAGATGATGAAGGTGCTGACTATCATCACCCTTGTAGCCGGAGTTACTGCATTTGCTTCGGGAATTGCTATGTTGGCCATTTCTCTTCCTAAAATTCTGGAGAGTGTCAAACAATTGACAAGACAAATGAAAATGTTGGTGAAATCGGTAGGAGGTGCATTGAGTTCGATGGATAGCATTTCGGATTTACCTGTTGTGATGAAGGCGTTAGCTAAAGACATTGTTTCTAAAGACACTACTTTTGCTGATATATTGGCAAAACAGGATGCGAAATCGATAGGAAAACAAGCTGATACAATGGTGAAGGATGTAGAGAAATTTATGGAGGGTATTCCTGAAGAGCATGCCAATATTTTACAGGAATCAACACAAAATATTAACAATCAAAGAGTTAAGATAGATAAATTGCAGGAAGATTTTAGTGAAGGTTCCATTTCAGATGCACGTGAAGGGATGGTAGAGATACAAAAATCGCTTGATGAGATCACGAACTTTTTAGAGACCCCTCCGGAAGGTCTTACTTTTACACCAAAACAAACGAAAGCCATCGAAAAGTTGAATGCTTCGGCAGAATCTCTCGGAGAAGATTTGACCTCCTTAGATGAAACTTTTTCGGAAAGAAAGCCGGTATCAGGAAAAACCGACGCTACATCTACGGATCCGACTACAGATCCTACAACTGATCCGAGTACGGATCCGACTACAGATCCTGCTGATCCTCCTCCTACCGATCCTCCTACGGATCCCGTTACACCCCCCCCCTCCGGCCCGCCGGTCAGTAGCACCACACTTTTAGATGCGAACGGAAAAATTACCCGATCGAATATCAAAGATTTTTTCAGCGATAGAAAAGACAGCGCCATTAAAAAAATCAAACGCATGGTAAAAAAAGGCGAACAGGCCGATGACATATCCGCTTCTATTGAAGATCTGAGCAATGTGAAATCCTCTTCTAAAGCTTCAAGGAACAGGAATCTATTACGGAAAATACAAGCGACTGCCAATTATGTGGGAGCGTTAAGTCATGGAGCGCAAGGATTAGAAAAAATGTATAAAAACACTTTGGATATGATTATGGCACCTTTTCAGGAAGATTTATCGGAAATGGAAGCGAATGCACAATTTTTCTCGGAATCGTTTGAAGGATTTCAAACCAATATCAATATATTACAATCAGCTTCAACTGAAGACAGTACAACGATTAAAGAGGCGATTGAATCTTTTATGTCATTTATGAATAGCCTGACGAGCACTATTTCAATGATTGCCGGAATTCGTGCACCGGGTAGCTAATCCATATAGGAGAATATAATATGAATGCAAAAGAACTTGCAGATGAAGTGATGAGTAAATTCGGCTCTACATTTGATAAAGATGTAGCCGATCATTTGTATGAATTTTTACTCTTAAACGGCGATAAGCTCATTCAATGGGCAGGAACATCACAATCCGATCGGGAAAAAATATTGTCCGATATTGAAGAACAAATAAAAAACAGCCCGGAAAAACTTTCAGAAGAAGAAAAAGAACATCGCAGACAGTTTTTAAAAGAAATTTATTTAGAAGGAAAATCAAAAGCAGAAGCATTAGGAATCGATCGTCAGTATCTTGAAGGATTGTATTCTCTGGGTTACAACTTTTATAAAAACGGAAAATATGAGATGGCGGCCAATTTATTTTGCAATCTTGTCCTTCTTGATGACAAAGAGGCCCGCTATTTTTTTGCTGCCGGAGCTACATTCCATCGATTAAAAGATTACGGATCTGCAATAGGATTTTACAATCTCAGTACTACATTGGATTGGTTCAATCCGATTCCGTGGTTTCATTTAGCCGACTGCTATAATCGCATAGAACACTATCCCAATGCATTAATGAGTGCAAAAAACGTACTGAACAGAACGAAAGATCAATCCAAGTACTTTATATTACACCAAAAAGCAGAGGTACTTTATGACGCCATTGTTGATCGGTATGAACAATTTCTGAAAAAATGGGAAAATGCTCCGGAAAAACCTTGGGAAAAACATCTTCAATCTCAAGAGGAGAAATTATGACAGGATACGGAGGTGCAGACAGAGCTTTCTTTTGGTCGGGAATTCCTCCTTATACGGAAAGAGCTATCTCCACTGAATTTGAAGGGGGCGCATTAGTCAATAAAGCCTTATCGAATTTAGCCGGCCCGTTAGATACTTTGGATGCAAACATAACAGCAGGAATGCCTTACGGAAGGAACAGAGGTGAACCGGGTAGACCTGTCCTTGATTTTCCGGCAGGTTATTTGCGGATTGCAGGGAGCAATGTTCCCGGATCCCGAGCTGCAGAAAAAAAACTTTTCGATGAGCTCAAAAAAACTCTTCCCGATGATGTAAGAGAAGATCTGGAAGAATCTTTAAAACAATCCCCCAATCAAAGAGAAGCGGTGTTTGTCGCTTTGGAAAAAACCTTATCCTATATAGCAATAGGACTTCTTCGCTTAGAAAATTTACCGGAAAATGCGCCTGTTACCTCTCAAAAATCGGTTGAAGAGGCAATATCTGCCCTTCTTCTTCAGGGAGAACGAATCGTAAAAGAAGGATTTGCTCAGTTGCAAATTATGGGGAGAAATCACAGGCATTTTGATACTCTCCTCCATTTTTTGAAACAATTGGCCAATATGTGCAAACTGCTACAACGCAATTCCGATGAGGAAGAAGAAAAAAATAAGGAAAAATCCGACAATGAAGAGGATTCATCCGAGGGAAAAAAAGATAAATCTGCCGCTTACCTAAAAAAAATTGCATCCTATATAGAATCGATCCAAAAACTCTACGATAAAAATCGAGAGGTAAGCGATCTTCGGATAGTAGGCGCCTTTTTTCAAGGCATCAACCACTTGAATAATATACAACTTCTTCCTCCGGCGCTTCGAGGATTTTTCCACGGATTGGTCCTTTCGGATATCGGCAATGATCGGACGATCAGCTCAACAGCAACTTGCGGATCCGAGACGAAAAAATTTCTGACAGGATATTCCGACCTAATAGTCAATACTCTGTCTGATCCGAATCCGGGAGAGAGACAATTTTATCGATTATTCATGGAAAATTGTTGCTTATTTAGCCTATTTTCCGGTCTCAGCTTACTTCAAAATAATCTTTCTGCGACAAATCGAGACAAGGATGTGACCAATCTGTTTGTTTTACAGAATGCCGTTATCCTCACAAGCTCTTTTGATCATTTCACACCGTTCATCGATGCAAAAAAAATCAAAGTCCCCTTTTCGGCTTCCGACATTTCCGCAGCCATAGAATTTTTGCCTTTAACTCTGTTAATCAAAGTATTATCGCGTCGGCACAATCGGGATATCGCCGATTTTTTTGAAGGGACGGCAGATGTTTTACTCAAACGATTTGAATGTGTAGAAAAGATTTTTCGGATCGCTAAAGAAACCGGGAATGCGGTATCGGATCTCTCTCTTATCAATTTAGCCGATTGCCGGAGGTCCTTAGAGGCAAATGATTACGATCACTATATAAGCTCATTCAATAAATTTTTGGAATCTTTCGGTTGTAATTCGAATCTTTTTGATCAGGAGCTTGAAGAGTTTTATGCTATCTCCAGTACATTTAAAAGCTCTTTTTTACCGGATAGTTCAGAATTAAACAATTCTCTCAATGAGATTGTCCGGATTTAATAAAATACAATAATGATAAATAAGGAGAACCTTATGTCAAGCATTAGCCCTCAACAACCTCCTCAAGCTCCTTCTCCCCCTCCTTCATCGGGAAGTTCAAAAACGTCCGGAAAAGGAGGTTCAAGCGGAGGTACAACGGATAAAACGGCAAAACAACAATCTTTGATCGCTTCGAATTCGGGAGACTCCGATCTCGGCGATCTTCCTTCAGCGAGTAAAAAAATTAAAGATGAATCTGTTTTGTATAAAACAAGCTCGATGCTGACACAAAATTTAAATGTAAAAAGTGCCACGCAACAAAATGCTCTCAATAACCTAACGGAGGATGCTCCGGATCTCAATACTTTTGATTCAAAACAAGTCGATGAACCCACCCCAAAAATGATCCAAGGATTGATGAGTGCCTTCCAAACGATCAATCAAGGGGGAATACCGGGCCCGGGGATGACAGGAGGAAAACCTTCGATACCGGACAGCCTGGATTTCCTAAGCGATGAACCGGATCTGAATGCCTATGAAAAAGGCGGTGCTACGGGAGTAAAAAAAGGGGAATTTATTGCGGGCTCCGATCCAAGCGACACTCCTGCTACTTACGGAGACGGCGCTTCTTCTTCAAATGTGACTTTTTATATGAGCACCTCATTTTTTGCGGTGTCTATGGAAAAATTAGGATTAGACAATACAGCTGCAATGAGAGACCAAACAAACGCCGCCACAAAATTGGTGGCGGAAAGTCAACAGGCCTCTTGGAAAGATGCAGTAACGACATTGTCACAAAGTATACAAAGTGCGGAAAAAAAGATGACGGCTACATTAGTAACAGCCTCCACCTCCACTTTAAGCGGCGCCATACAATTGACCGGTGCTGCTTATCAAACTGTCAGCTCTAAATTCAGAGACGGTGATTTGAAATCAAAACGGGATGCTGCGGGAGTAGACTTAAAAAGTAAAGAAGATGCCCTCCCTCCTTTAGAACAAGATGCTGCAACCAAAAAAACAGATATGGAAGCAGATCCGGAAAATCCGGATAAAATAGCTGCGTCAGAAGAGGCAGATAAAAAAGTGACCGATTCTAAAAAACAACTCAAAACTGCACAAAATTCATACAACAGTCTTGCCGGACAAGTCACGGAAAGACAAAATATCTACGGAATGCAAAGCCGGGCCTGGTCAGAAGCTCTTGCAGGGATTACCAACGGTATAGGCCAAATGGCGGCAGCTCCTATCAGCATGGCATCCGATACGGATCAGGCACAGGCACAAGCTTTATCTTCGGCAAAACAGGTGCAGGATCAACTGATCCAAACCGAAATGAAAGCGGTACAGGCTGTCGGAGACAACTCTCAAGTCTACCAAATGCTGTCTTCTGTCTGGCAAACACTGCAAGCAGGAACAAGGTGGTAAAATCCGGCACGGTTCAGGCTTTATCGTAGATAAATACCATAAAAAGGAGCTGTCATGTCGACTCTCGATCGTCTCATAAAACAAATGGAGCAGCAGGAAGGGCTCCCCCCCATCCCCGCGGGAAAAAAGGGGGAATACAATCTCCCCATAGAAGAGGAGATCTCCGTTCGACTTTACACGAATCAGGCAGGAGGAATCTCTATGGTATCGGAAATTGACGCGTCGCAGACAGCGAAAAAAGGGGAGTTTTTTACACATCTTTTAGGGGCCGATCTTTTTTTCCAAGGGACCTCCGATGCGGTAATCGGATTGGATAAAACAGGAAAAAATATAGTGATTTCCCGGCATTTTGCAGATAATATAACTTATAATCAATTTTTAGACGTTTTTGAAGATTTTGTTAATACAGTCACCCTCTGGAAAGATGAAACAAAAAATTTCGTATAAATTATAAAAAACTTATTAATTTAGGACCTACCGGAAAATCAACAAATGATTGGTAAAAAAGAGATGATGTGACATCATAGTAGTGTGCGGATGGGCGCTTCTTGAAGATCAATAGGAACCGTCCGGTTTTTTATTCCTAAAAATCATTATCAATCTTAGAAGAGAGAACATGGCTGCCAAACTTATTGCGGAAGAAGGTACACTTAAAGGTCTCACTCTTTCTCTGGAAAACGGAGAGCAATGGATCATAGGTCGCGATCCCGACTCGTGCCAACTTTTAATTGAAGATCCTACCGCTTCCCGTCGACATCTTCTATGCCGCACCTCTCCCCAAGGCATTATTGTTGAAAATCTTAGCGCTACCAACCCGATTGAAGTCAACGGAGAAGAGGTAAAAAGAAATCCCCGCATTTTAGAACACAGCGATTTAGTCAAAATCGGCGGAAGCTTGTTCCGCTTCTACGAAGAAACCGAAGCCCGCCTCTTTAATGAAGAAGACCCTAACAAAGAAAAAGAAAAAGAAAAGCCGGCAGCGGAACTACCTAAACCGGAAGAAGAGGAAGTAGAAGAGGAAAGCGATTTTCCCGATGACGATATTTCTTTTGTTGAAGAAACTTCTATACATGAAGATGCGGAATCTGAATCTGAATCTGTACCGGAGCCCGACACATCTCATGAAGAGGCAAAGGAAGAAGTAGAAGAAGAACCTGCATCTCCTAAACAAAAAGAACCGGAACATGAAGAGGTCTTCTCTGAAGAAAATCTTTCTTCCCCCGAACCCAAGTCCGGATTTTCCCGTCATGACTCCATTTTCGAAGATAAACACCATGAAGATGATCTTTTCCCCGAAATCAATTTCGATGTCCTCGACACGGGAAGATGGCTGCTAAAAGTAATCGGCGGACCAAATACCGGCGCTGAATTCACTATGAAAACAGGATCCTCCTATATCGTAGGAACTGACCCTCAATCCTGCGATGTGATTTTCAACGACACAAGCGTCTCAAGACAACACGCAAAAGTCAATATCAGCGAAGAAGACATCATCACCATCGAAGATCTTCAAAGCCGAAACGGAACTCTTGTCGACGGAAATGCTTTAAAAGGAAAACTTGCTTTAGATCCGAATCTGGTCGTCAACTTAGGAACTTCAGCCTTTGTGATTTATGATAAAGAAGGCGAAATGCACACCATCATATCTCCCCTTCTCCCCTCCATCGTCAAAGTCCTGCAAAGGGAAGAAGTACCCGTGCCGCAAAAAGCACCGGTAACTCCGGAACCGACTCCCGAAGAAACACAGGCAAAAGAAGAAGCGGAAGAAAAAATTTCGGACGAAATCGTCAAAGAAATTAAAGAGAAAAGCAACAAAACTCTCACAGCTTTTATCCTGATCGCCATCATCACCGGAACATTCGTCCTCACCGGCATAGGGATGATCACCCTGTTTCAAACAAATCCTATCGAAATGCAGGACAACGCCGACAGCAGCAAAATTCTCAAAGAAGCTCTTAGTTCGTTTCCCGGAGTGGAATATACATTCAATAAATCCACCGGAACCCTGATGCTCATCGGACACGTCCTTACCGATAACGGAAAACGGCAGATTCGTTACAACCTTCAAGGCCTTCCCTTTATCAAAAATGTGGACTCCACCGGAATCATCATAGACGAAAAGGTATGGCAAGACCTGAATCCGACACTGGCAAGAGATCCGGCCTGGCGGGGTATCACTCTGCAGGCAAATACTCCGGGTAAATTTGTCCTGAAAGGGTCGTTAAAAACACGAGCCCAAATGGAATCTTTAATAGAATACATGAGCCGAAACTTTCCTTACCTCGACCTTTTGGAATATAATGTTCTGGTTGAAGAAGATGTCATGACAAAAGTAAAACTGGAACTTGCCGAAGCGGGCATTCCGAATCTCAATGTTTCCATGTCTAACGGCGATTTAGTCATCAGCGGCGTCATTCCTTCGAAAGCAAAAGAAGATTATCAAGCGGTCATCACAAAAGTGGCTGCGACTCCGGGATTGCGCAATATCCGAGATTTTGTCACGGTAGTCCGCGAAGCGAATTCCACGATCGATGTTTCAGACAGATATCTGGTCACCGGCGTATCGCGATCGGGCGGAAAATTGAGCGTTCTTATCGACGGAAAAATTATCTTCCAAGGAGACATATTGGACGGAATGAGAGTCACCTCCATCACTCCGCATGAGGTCCTCCTCGAAAAAGACAATATCACCTACAAAATAGAGCTCGGCACCAAATAATCACTCTTGCAAGAGGTAATTGAACTCGCGCAGCGTTTGAAATTTTCCTCACTCAACAAATTAATAAATAGATGCTTACGCATAACATAATATCGGTGAGCACGCTATAGCGACTTAAATTCCTCTTTCATATTAAATAAATGATTTACCATCGGGACGGCTTGGATTTTTTGCCGTGCCAAAAATTCTATTCTCCGCTATAATTCCATATCTATACAAAATTAGCCGGGAATAAATTATGTCGTCTGTTCGTGTCCGTATCGCCCCCTCTCCGACCGGAGATCCACATGTGGGAACCGCCTTTATCGCTCTTTTTAATATGATTTTTGCACGGCATCATGACGGTAAATTCATTTTGCGGATAGAAGATACCGACCAATCCCGAAGCAAGGAAGAATACGAAAAAAATATTTTTAAAGCTCTCTACTGGTGTAATTTAAAATGGGATGAAGGTCCGGATGTCGGCGGCAATTACGGTCCTTACAGACAGTCCGAAAGGCTGTCGATCTACAAAGAACATTCGGAAATCCTCCTTTCGAAAGGCAAAGCCTATAAATGTTTTTGCACCTCCGACGATCTCGATGAAATGCGCGAAATGTCCAAAAAAAACGGAGGCAGACAAGGCTACGACAGAAGATGCCGCAACCTCAGCGAAGAAGAGATCCGGGAAAAAGAGCAAAAAGGTCTTTCCTACACTGTCAGATTGAAAGTCCCTCTAACCGGCGAATGTGTCTATGAAGATGCCATCAGAGGAAGAATTACATGTCCTTGGGCAGATGTAGACGATCAGGTGTTAATGAAATCGGACGGATTCCCCACCTATCATATGGCCAATATCGTCGATGATCACCTGATGGAAATTTCTCATGTGATCCGAGGTGACGAATGGATGAGCTCTGTACCTAAACATGTTCTTCTCTATGAGTCTTTCGGATGGACCCCTCCGGTCTTCATGCATATGCCCCTTCTTTTGGGTGCAGACGGAAAAAAACTCTCGAAAAGAAGAAATCCCACCTCCATTTTCTTTTTCCGGGATAGCGGCTATCTTCCCGAAGCTCTTCTCAACTTCTTGAGTCTTATGGGATACAGCATGCCGGGCGACAGGGAAATTTACTCTATTGACGATATCATTGCAGAATTCGACGAGAAACGCATCGGAATTTCCGGCGCTGTATTCGACAATAAAAAACTCGATTGGATTAACCAGCAATATCTCATCAAAAATATTCCCGAAGAGAATTTGTGGAATCGGATAAAAGAATGGCAATTCAACGATGCTTTCATGGCAAAATTGGTTCCGTTGGTCCATACAAGGATTAAAACATTTGCCGATTTTATGGATATGTGCGATTTCTTTTTTATCAACGATTTGAAATATACTCCGGAACTTTTTGCCGTTCCTAAAGCCTCTCCTTTATCGGCATGTCTGATCATTCAGGCAATCATTTGGATCCTCGACCAAAAAGAAGACTGGGGCAGCGAATCCCTCAACGAAACTTCCCGCGTCGTCGCCGAAATGTTCGGAGTAAATCACAAAAAAGTCATTATGAGACTCCTTTTTGCCTCTATCATGGGCAAACAGCAAGGTCCGCCGCTGTTTGACTCTGCTGAAGTCCTTGGCAAAGATCGTACCCGAGCCCGTTTTTTGCGATCGATTGAATTTTTAGGCGGAATCTCCAATAAAAAGATGGATATCTTAAAAAAATCTTTTGATTCGGGAGATTGCAAGGCTCTCATAGAAGAAAACCTATAGGAATAGGAATGTGGAATACCGTAACAGATATTTTCACCGAAAGAAATTGGGCGTCAGAGATCCTTATGGTTCTCTTTGTAGTCCTATGCTTTAATCTTATTGTAAAAAATATTCTTAAAGCTGTGGAACAACGATGCAGAACGAAACAAAAATTTCGGACGGCCGATTTCTTTAAAGCTCTTTATACTCCTTTAAGTCTCTTTGTATGGATCTTTGCAGGTATTCACACCGTAAATTTTCTCAATAATACAGTCTTTTTTTCACAAAGATTTTCCGGCCATTCCGATTTCATTCTCACCGTCACAGCCGTTTTGTGTACCGGATGGTTCCTCTTACGGGTAAAAAAATATTTCGTCCTCTCCCTCCAAGACCAACATAAAATCGGATCTTTAGAATTCAATACTCATCGTATTCACGCACTCGATAAATTGTTAACCATAGTCATTGTTTTCTCTATCCTGATTATCCTCCTCGATGTATCCGGAAGAGGCATAGGTGCTCTTCTCACTATCGGAGGTATCGGAGCGGCTGCTATAGGTTTTGCCTCCAAAGAATTCATCGCCAATTTTTTCGGCGGATTCATGCTCTATCTCAATACCCCTTTTTTCGTAGGGGATCTCATTGAAATTCCCGATCGAAAAGCAAAAGGGTATGTAGAGGAAATCGGATGGTACCTGACACGTATTCGCGATTTAGAAAAACAGCCTATTTTTCTCCCCAACGCGCTTTTCTCACAATTTGTTCTCATCAATTTATCAAAAAGAACGGGAAGGCGCATAACAGAAACTCTCGATCTGCGCTACAAAGATTTCTCTCTGATCAAAGATATTCTGGAGGGAATCAACACCCTCCTCAAAACAAATCCGGATGTCAACCAAAGGCAAAGTCACCGGGTAAATTTCATTGCTTTCGGCGAAAGCTCTCTACAAATTGAAATGTCCTGCTATACCCGTATCACCGATCAGGGTGAGTACAACAAGCTGAAAGAAACACTCCTAACGGAAATCTATCACATTGTCCGAAATGCAGGCGCCGATTTTGCCTATCCTACCATCACCATTGATTCTCCTCCGGACACGAAAGGGAAAAAGGATTTGTAAAACATGGAAACATTCTTTAGTTCCCTTTGCGATTATGCCGACCATGCTCATCTCATCTTTTTTGCTCTCCTTATGCTTGCAGGACTCAATTTCCCCTTCAGTGAAGACATCATTCTTTTAACGGGAGGTGCAATAGCTTCCACGTGTATTCCGGAACACACTATGCGTATGTATCTCTGGATTTATTTCGGATGCTGGATCTCCGCCTGGGAGGCATACTCTCTGGGAAGATTCGTCGGCCCCAAACTCTACCATATCGCCTGGTTTAGAAATATCGTCTCCGAAGCCAGAGTGGCAACGGTTTCGGGTTATCTGGAAAGATTCGGAATTTTTGCCTTCATAGTGGGCCGATTTATTCCGGGAGGGATGCGCAATATACTGTTTATTTCCTGTGGTCTTTGTAAAATGGTATTTCTAAAATTTATTTTACGCGACGGATGTGCCTGTCTTATCTCTTCTTCCATACTTTTTACTTTGGGATACCAATTCGGAAAAAATTACGACACTCTCGTAAAATTCTTTGCCGTTTACAGAACCGGTGTTCTGATCCTTGTCGTCACCGGATTAGTTTTAGGCCTCACCTTTTATCTCTATAAAAGAGCCGAAAGGAAAAAATCGGATCCTTCTCAATAGAAAATAAAACTGCATGCCAATTCAATGCGATGTACAATTGTGTGTTTTATTTTAATTAGTAATCTATAGTGTACTTTTTATTGACCGAAATTATTTTTTTACTATAATTATACTATTAACCAACTACCAAAATTTTAAATAGAGATTATATTATGGAACCGTTACAACCGAGTTCACCCACTGTAAACCCTCATTTATCTACATCAGCCTCGGCTAAATCAGATAGAGAAGCTATTATTAAGACCGGTCTTACCATCGAAAATATGACAAATAATATAAGCTTTTATGGCGAAAAAGACGAAAATATGGATGCTCAAGGAAGCAAAAATCTTGAAAATAGAGTCACTGCTCTCACAGATCTTTACACACAAAAGAAGGGTATATGGGCTAAATTTATCAATATATTGCGCAGAATATTCAATTTCCTTAAAACTTTTGTACCTTTTGCAGCACTTTCAGTTGAAGCCAAAACAAAAAAAGCATTGGTTCATACTAACTTGGTAACCACAGTTGTCGCAAACTTCACACAAGACAAGTTATCTGACGGAAGTTTATTTATATATTACAAAAAACTCTTAAATAAACAACTTGCAAAAGAGTATGTTAAAGCAACCATTGCTTTGGCGAAAGTTAATCCTAATGCAACAGATAGCGCCACACAAAAAGAGAAAATAGAAGACGCATTTAAGGAGAAAGTCAAAATAATTGCTGATAGCACTATAAATTCTTTAATAAAAGAACAGAAAGCATTTAAAAAAAAAATTGCACTCTATAAAAAACTAGAGAGAAAGCTAAAAAACCGGATAAAAATCACTGAAGCCAAAAACCGGTCTAAGCTCTGAAGACACTCAAGGAAAGAATCTTAAAACAAGAGTTACTGATCTCACGAATCTTTACGAACCAAAGATCGGTTTTAGGCCTAATTTGAAAAATCTATTACTCAAAATACTCAATTTCTTTAAAAAATGTGTACCCTTCGCAACACTTTCGGTTGAAGCAAAAACAAGACAAGCATTGGTCGATACTAACTTAGTAACCACAGTTGTCACAAACTTCCCCAAGGAAGACAACCCCGGAAATATAATAAAATCACACGAAAAATCTTTGAATAAGCTACTTGCAAAAGAATTTGTTAAAGCAAAAGTAACTTTGATGAAAATTAATCCTAATGCAACAGATAGCGCCACAAAAAAAGAGCAAGCAGAAACAGCATTTAAGGAAAAAATCCAAATAATAGCTGACAAAGATAGAAAGAGTTTAATAGAAGAAACTACGGCAAATATCCATAAATTAATGAAGCCGGAACAGAAGATACAAGTACTTAAAGATCAAATAGCTACAGAAAAAAA
>Ga0206889_1072_pt1 | contig 14754 bp, 13 predicted proteins | sample Alteio_BWOrgHeat_57_FD_153245 | JGI IMG/M metagenome (GOLD analysis project Ga0206889, IMG submission 153245) | Enriched cells from forest soil in Barre Woods Harvard Forest LTER site, Petersham, Massachusetts, United States - Alteio_BWOrgHeat_Nextera5 ... | reverse complement strand
TTACGACGACATGGTCGAAGCAAAAACAGCGGGTCGCCAAAGAGCGGAACAGGACGCTAAATCAAAAGAAAAGAAAGCGCAGCAACTTCAGGAATTTATCCAAAAATTCTCGGCAGGAACAAGAGCGAGTCAGGTGCAATCGAGAAAACGTGAGATCGAAAGACTTAAAGGGGAAGATCTAAAAGCGACAAACATTCAACGTCCTTATATTCGCTTCCCTACTCCGGAAAAACAACCGGGTAAAATGATTTTTAAAATCGACCGGCTTTCCAAAAATTTTGATGACACAAAAGTAATCAATAATTTTAGCATAGAAATCCATCGGGGCGATAAAATCGGGGTCATCGGAAATAACGGCAGAGGAAAATCCACTTTCCTCAAATTACTGGCCGGAGTTTTGGAGCAGGATCAGGGAACAATCGAGATCGGCCATCAGGTAATTCCTTCGTATTTTGCGCAAAATCATTCCGATATCATCGAGAAAAAAGACGGAATGAACGGATTTGACTGGTTGAAACTGTGCAAACCGAATTCATACGATCAGGACATTCGCGGAGTGATGGGAAAAATGCTTTTCGGCGGAGACGATGCATTTAAAGCCGTCAATAAATTGTCGGGAGGAGAGACTGCCCGATTGATTATAGCGAATATGATGCAACAGGACCACAATGTGATCATCATGGATGAGCCGAACAATCACTTAGATTTGGAAGCTGTATCGGCGCTTGCTTGGGGGATCAATGAATACAAAGGAACGGCCATTGTAGCCAGCCATGACAGAAGTCTTTTAGAGGCGGTTGCCACAAAAATTATTGCTTTTGAAGAAGACGGCATTCATTATTTTGAAGGTCCGCTCGACGAATATTTTGAAAGAAGAAATGCTAAATAATGAATAGAAACGGAGCCGGACCTGAATTTACAAAAAAAAAATTTCTATCGCTCCCTCCTGAACGCAGGCATAAAAAATGTGCCGATTTATTAAAAAGAGCGTACGAAGATTTATTATCAGGTAAGGATATACAATCTATTTTAGAATATTACCATACATTGGATGATTGGATGGCCGGTCCGGGTACTCTTTTACCTGACCCTACATCCTTATCGGATCGCTATCATCTGCATTTACATGAGGCGCGCAGTTTTCTTCGCGAGCATAATTTATTGCCTCGAGTCACAAAAGATGACCGGGATAATAGCGAGGAGATCCTTCCTATTTCTATTTATTTAGATAATATTCGCTCTGCACACAATGTAGGAAGCATTTTGAGAACAGTAGAAGCTATGGCGTTAGGGAAAATATTTTTTTCCCCAAATACACCTTTTATCGACAATAAACAGGTTCGGGATGCCTCTATGGGAATGCATCTTCATGTTGAATGCATAAAAACAGACTCTATCGAAGCACTACCTAAACCGATTATTGCGATGGAAACCTCTCCGGATGCGGTTTCCATTTATGAGTATATTTTTCCGGAATCTTTTACTCTTATTATGGGAAATGAAGAATACGGATGTTCCGAAAACACGATGAAAGCAGCAGATGAATTGATTACTATTCCTTTAAGAGGGAGAAAAAACTCTTTAAATGTGGCCAATGCTTTTAGCATTGCCGCTTATGAAATAGCAAGACAACGTAAAGGAATATGTTTATGAAAAAAAATGATGCAATTGACGTGATGAACGAAGAGCTTTTGGCCGTCGCCGTTAAAACCGGATTTCCTTCTCCCCTCTCTTCGAACCCTTCAAATTTATCCGATGAAGAGAAAATTGAATCGATTGCCGAAAAATTTCGGGATATCATGGTCATTCTCGGACTGGATTTAGAAGACGAATCCCTGATGCGCACTCCGAAACGGGTAGCGAAAATGTATGTGAAAGAAATTTTTTCAGGACTTAACGAAGATAATTTTCCTGAAATCCGCTTTTCTGAAAATAATTATGACCATGAGAAATCGGGAAATATGGTTTTTGTAAAAATTAATGTGAACAGTTTTTGCGAACACCACTTCGTTCCCGTTATCGGCACTGCTTATGTCGCCTATATCCCGCGTAAAAAATTGATCGGACTCTCAAAAATACCGCGTATCATGAAATTTTTTGCTAAAAGACCTCAATTACAAGAGAGATTAGGGGCTCAGGTCGCCGATTGTTTGAGCACTTTATTGGAAACTCCCAGTGTGGCTGTTTCTATTACGGCGCAACATTACTGTATGATTGCGCGGGGAATCGAAGATTTCACCAGCCATACCACTACAAATGTTTTGAAAGGTGAGTTCCGGGACAATCCGGAAATGCAAAAACAATTTTTTGAAGCGATCAACCGTGCGTAATACGTAACAAGGTAAGGTGAGTTCTTAATAGACAATTAAGAGATTCCCCGGTATAATTCCAATAGTTTTTTTTGAGGAATTATGTCGGACAAAGATTTTTTACAGTTAGTGAGTACTTCCGGTCGCCCTTCAGCTTTTGATTATGATCTATCGGATTGGAAAGCGTGGTGTATTGCGAATAAGTTGCCCCGATTTGTTGCAGGCCAAATTTACTGTTGGATTTTCCAAAAAAACACTTGTTCGCCCGAAAAATTTTCCAATATTCCCCTTTCAATTCGAGAAACATTAATTCGCGAATTTTCTTGGGATCTTCCTATTGTCGATTCAAGACTTGTCTCTCTCGATACAAGTGAAAAATTTCTTTTAAAAACTCACGACGGTCATCTCTACGAAATGGTGCTGATGCCTTATGACAACAGAGCAACTCTTTGCATAAGCAGTCAGATCGGATGTAAAATGGGCTGTACGTTTTGTCAAACCGGTAAAATGGGTCTGACCCGAAATTTGACTTCCGGAGAAATTTTAGGACAGATACTGCTCGCCAATATATCCATGGCGGCTAACGGATCGGACAAAACCGTATCGAACATTGTGTTTATGGGAATGGGAGAGCCGCTCGATAATTTTGATCATGTGGTAAAAGCCTGTTCTGTGATGATTGATCCGATAGGATTCGGTTTATCTAAATCGCGTGTAACGGTTTCTACCAGCGGACTTATTCCCGAAATACAAAAGCTGGGCGAGGTACTTCCTGTACGATTGGCCATCTCTCTACATAATGCCGATGAGGTAAAAAGAAGTGCTATGATGCCGGTCAACAGAAAATACAGTTTGGCTGAACTAAAAAAAGTATTGTTGACCTATCCTGCTCCTGCAAGAACAGGAATCACGTTTGAGTATGTGATGATCGAAGGCGAAAACGATTCGATTGCCGATGCAAAAAAATTAGTAAAATTTCTTCATGGAATCAAAGCGAAAGTCAATTTGATTCCTATCAACCGTTTCCCCGGAATCGAAATGGAAGCTTCGAGTGCAGAACGTATTCGCGCTTTCCAGGAGTATTTGAGTCACAGGGATATTCCGGCACCTGTCAGGTATAGCAGAGGGCAAGACATCAGCGGCGGCTGCGGACAATTGGCAGCAAAGCGTAAAGAAGAGCTGGATGTTGATCCAAGGCTGATTCATCAAACACGACGCAAACACAAGCGTGAATCCATAAGTGAAGGTGTAAGAGGAATTTAGTTCGCGCAGCGTTTGGAGTGCGGTGACTTGTCACCCACTCCAAACGCTGCGCGAATTAAATTCCTCTTACTGATAATAATCTACAATCCAAAAGGGTGAAGATAGGTTAAAAAGACGGTATTTACCTCTTTTGGACAATTGGCAGCGTGGACTCTTCGGGAATAACCAAATGTGAGTGATGATCCGTTGCATACAAAAAGTTGTTTATAGGAAGCCCCTACATCGATAGCCTGTTGTCGGATGGACCCGTATCCGTTAAAGGGACGTGACAGATGAAGATCATGATGCCCTAAACCATAAATCCCTTGAGCAAACAGTTTAAAAAAATCCGTTTCACACCAATTTTTTTCCCAACACACTTCCCCTTTGATCCAGGGGGAGCCGTGATCAGCGATGCCAAGTGAGCAATCGGTCCATGCTCGGGAGGTCCACATGCTTTCCCGGGAAAATTCTTTGCCGACAGAGAGGTGAAATTCTCCTTCGATGCCTCCGTGATAAAAAACAGTGATGTTTTTTAATCCCGGATCAAACACCTGTCTTACGGTGGCCCCTACAACGACAGAAACCGGATCTCCGATGACATCGTCAAAAACCTGATAGCGTAGAGTACCTGAGAGGTCATTTGTGACAAAATTTTTGTAATTTTCGGAGCAGAAATTTGCTTCAATCTCTCCACAGAAGGCATCATACGCAATTTCTACGCTTCCGTTGAGAAATCCGTCCCGCGTTTTTTTTCGACCGTTTTTTTTTCCTTTATCGACAAGATTATATTGCGTGTGGAGAAAAGTGACCTGAGGTTGAATTTCCAAATAGCGTGGAAACCAAGGTTTCAGGTCTGTTGCGGATAAAGTAAACGGAATAAAAAAAAGGGGAATCCAAATTTTTCTCATGATTAATCGGCAAGACCCCTTGCTGAAAGTTCCCTTTCTGCATCGATTGCTGCCATACATCCTGTTCCGGCAGCTGTGATGGCCTGACGATAAGTGTGGTCCATCGCATCACCGCAAGCATATACAAGAGATTTATTTGTTCTTGTGGTGCCCGGTTCCACTTTGATATAGCCTGTGTCGTACAAATCGATTTGCCCTTTTAGGAAATTCGTATTGGGAGTATGTCCTACAGCAAAAAACAGACCGCCCGCTTCTCTTTTGGATACTTCGTTTGTCTGTAGATTTTGTATCGTCACATTTTGGACAACTTTTTCCCCTTCTACTTTTATGACGGCGCTGTTCCACAGAATTTCGATTTTCGGGTGATTGAGAGCCCGGTCCTGCATAATTTTTGAGGCACGCAGTTCATCGCGACGATGAACAAGGTACACTTTTTTGCCGAATTTTGTCAGGAAGGTCGCCTCTTCAATAGCCGAATCTCCGCCTCCGATGACGTAAAGATCTTTGTTGCGGAATATAGGCATCGCTCCGTCGCAGACTGCGCAAGCGGTAACCCCTTTTTGCCATAATTCACCCTCATTTGCGCCCGGAATATCCAATCGTTTTGCAGCGGCGCCTGTGGAGATGATGACTGCATCGGCCAATACTTCCCGCTCTGCAGTAGTGATTTTGTATGGATGAGAAGAGAAATCCACTTTGATCACATCTTCATAGATCATTTTGGTGCCGAAACGGGCTGCCTGCTTATGAAAATGTTCTACTAAAGTAGGACCTGAAATCCCTTCGGGAAATCCCGGAAAATTTTCTACGTCGGTAGTCGTTGTCAGTTGTCCGCCTGAGGGGAATCCGAGAAACATGACAGGGTTAAGATTGGCTCTCGCGGCATAGATTGCAGCTGTGTATCCGGCAGGACCGGATCCGATAATCACAAGTTTTTCTTTTTCCATTATTTACTCCCGGATATGAATCGATTAAAGTATATCACAAAAAATTCAGTTTAAGAAAGACATTTTCCAAACAGAGGGAAAATGAGCCCGAACGTTGCATGGCGAGTTGTGCTTCGCCGATAATTTTTTCAATTTTTTCGATGCCTGTAGGTTCTCCCGACAAAATTTTCTCTTCCATTTCTCCGTGGAAATCTTTGTTAAGGAGGAGGTCATGATTCCCGCCGCAATATAAAAGATGTAGATCTCGAAACCAGCTTAGAATCAATTTAAAAATACCGGAGGATTCTTGAGTTTGCTGCAGAGAGACAGCCCCTTCGACCTCTTTTTCGATCATTTGTTTTTGTACGGCCGTCAGATCCGAATCGGACAATCCCTGCATAAAAGCCTCTCTGATGGATTTGTCCGAGCCTTTTTTTGTCGTTTCCATGTCGGCGCAAATTTCTTTGACAAAATCAGTCAGTTCGAAATAGGTCCGTACTTTGCCTTTGCTCATGAATTGCAGGATTTTTTTTCTTAGATCATTGCCTTGTTCATTGTAGAGTTTCAGAGCTTTTCCTAAAGAGCCCTCAGCGAGTGCTGCGTAGTGACGCGCTTCATCCGGATGACATCTGTATTTTTCTGTTAGAAAATGAGAGATTTCGGTTTTGGGAATCGGTTGAAAAGACAACGTTCTGCAGCGGGACAATACTGTGGGGAGGAGCAGTTCTTTTTCTCCTGAAAGTAAGATAATGATACTATCGGGAGAAGGCTCTTCAAAAGTTTTGAGAAGAGCGTTTGCACTGACCGGAAGCATTCTGTGTGCTTCGTGGATAATAAAAAATTTCTTTTGCGCTTCATAAGGTTTTAGATAGACCTCGCCGATAAATTGACGAAGAGATTCGATTGTATGTGCGCCTATTTTTCCTTCAGGTCTGTAGTGTTTGATATCCGGATGAGTACCCGCCTTGATTTTCCGGACATGAGATTCGCCGGCCGGTTCTTTGGCCAAAAGAATTTTTATGAATTCCAAAGCGAACAGACTTTTCCCTATCCCTTCAGGACCTGCAAATAAAAAAGAGTTTCCGACAGAATTTGAGTCGGACATATGGAGTAGATACTGCCTGATATGGTCGTTTCCGATAATCCCTTCAAACATTTGCCGTGATTCCCTTATTGAGCAAAGTTTCCGTTATTTTTTTGAGGGCGACAGTAAACACCTCTTCTGCCGGCCGTTCCGCATCGATGGTCAGGATTCTTTCATGTTCTTTCACGGCGATTTGTTGTATTGCCGATCGGACTTTTTGATGAAATTGCATTTTTTCTGCTTCGATTCTGTCTACCGTTCCTTGGGGAGCTGAGTCTTTATTTATTTTTTTTGTCCTTTCCAGACCTATTTCAGGATTGAGATCTAAAAAAAAAGTCAGTTCCGGCAGTACACCGTGACACGCCAGAAAACATTGCTGTTCCACTTTGTCGACACCTAAATCTCGCGCTGCACCTTGGTAGGCGATTGTGGAGTCATTGAATCGATCGCAAATGACAATTTTCCCCGCTTCCAGTGCCGGTTCGATCAGCTCTTCAATATGTTGCGTTCTTGCCGCCAGAAAGAGCATCAGTTCCGTATAATTTCCTATAGAACAGTCGATATCCCTGTTGAGCAATATTTTGCGGATCATATTGCCTAATTTAGTTCCGCCCGGCTCTCTTGTGGCCACTACTTCGTACCCCTTTTCAGAAAGAGCCTGTTGCAGCTTTTCGAGGAGAGTGGTTTTTCCTGCCCCCTCTCCCCCTTCCAATGTGATAAAGAGCGAATTTTTTCTACTCATCACCCGACCCGTTTGAGTCAGAAGCATCCGGTGCGGCGATAGGATCTCCGACCAAAATCGGATCCGATGTAATTTCCGAGCCGTTGCCCTCAACATTTTCCAATTTTTGGATGACCACTAATGTATCGCTGTCTTTTACATTGACCAGACGTACACCTTGCGTATTTCTTCCCATCACACGCACATCCTGCATGCTGATACGAATTGTTTGCCCTTGTGTGGACATCAGAACAATACCGTCTGTGTCGACAACTGTGGAAGCCCCGATTACTTTACCGTTTCTATCGGAAGTGATAATCGATTTCACGCCTACTCCGCCACGATTAGTCTGTCTGAAATCGTCGACGAGAGAACGCTTACCGTATCCGTTTTCACAGACGACGATCACCGATTCATCCCCGTTTACCACTTCAAGACTCACCACTCTGTCGTCTTCTCCGCGGAGGTTGGCCCCTTTTACTCCCCTTGCAGTTCTTCCCATCGGCCTTACTTTAGCCTCGTCGAAACGCACAGCCATTCCGTTTCCTGTAAACAGCATGACTTGCTGACCTGCATTGACCAAACGGGCTGCCAGAAGTTCATCGCCCTCATCAATTTGCAGAGCCCATATCCCTTTACGACGCGGATTAGAGAATGCGGACAGTTCGGTTTTTTTGACAATCCCCTTTTTTGTCGCCATAAAGATGGAAGATTCCGCTATGAATCCCGGAGTTCTCAAGATTGTCGCTATTTTCTCTTCCGGTCTTAGATCTTCCAGTAGGTTGATCAGAGCTTTTCCTTTAGATTTACGGCTAGCCTCCGGAATCTGCCATACTTTCAGCCAGTAGACTCGGCCTAAGTTTGTGAAGATCAGGAGATAGTCATGAGTGGACGCTACATATAATCCTTTCAGAGCATCATCTTCCCGTTTCAGGTTGACACCCGAAACACCCTGTCCGCCCCTTCTTTGTTCTCTAAACGTATCGAGCGGCATTCTTTTGATGTAATCGTCGGTAGAAATGGTGATGAACACCTCTTCGTTGGCGATCAGATCTTCCATATCCATCTCATTTTCCGCCGCCACAATTTGCGTCATTCTTGGTGAGCGGTGATTTTTCACTACATCAAGAAGTTCGTCACGAATCAGTTCTTTTACAAGGGCTTCGCTGGCCAGGATAGCTTTCAAGTGTTGGATGGTATTGAGGAGATCATTATATTCCGCCTGCAGTTTACCCTGTTCCATACCTGTAAGTTGGTAGAGACGTAAATCCAGAACCGCATGAGCCTGTTTTTGTGAAAAGGAGAATCTTGAAATTAACTCATCCCGTGCAATTTCTCTCGTGTCACTTTCCCGGATGACCTTTACCACCTCATCCAAATTATCGATCGCTTTTAAAAATCCTTCCAGAATATGCGCTCTCGCTTCCGCTTTATTCAATTCAAAGCGTGTGCGACGACGGACAACTTCTATTCTGTGTTCTATCCAGAAGGATAAAAACTGCTTTAGATTCATCGTGCGGGGAAGTCCCTTATCCAAAGCGAGCATATTGCAGCCGAAGGTCACTTGGAGGTCGGTAAATTTCAACAGTTGGTTGATGACAACCTCTGCAATTTCTCCCCTTTTCAATTCGATCGCAATTCTCATTCCGTCTTTATCCGATTCATCGCGCAGATCGGAAATACCCGTGATTTGTTTATCGTTGATCAGCTCTGCGATATGTTCGATAAAACGGGATTTATTTACGTTATAAGGGATTTCATCGATAATGATTCTTTCGCGATCCGGATTTGAATCCCAAGGTTCGACTCGGTAGACACCTCGTAGAATCAATTTTCCCCGACCCGTATGGTACGCCTCGTGAATTCCTCTGTATCCTGAAATGACTCCGCCCGTAGGAAAGTCCGGTCCCGGAACTTTTTCTATCAACTGCTCGATAGTCGCATCCGGTTCTTCCAAAAGAAGGATGGTCGCGTCGACAATTTCTTTGAGATTATGAGGAGGGATGTTAGTTGCCATACCCACGGCGATTCCTGAAGAACCGTTGCAAAGAAGATTGGGAAATTTTGCAGGGAAAACGACCGGTTCTTTTTTGGTTTCGTCGTAGTTGGGAACCAGATCGACCGTATCTTTTTCCAGATCTTCCATCAGATATACAGCCGCATGCGTCATACGCGCTTCGGTATATCGCATTGCAGCCGGAGGATCGCCGTCAATAGAGCCGAAGTTTCCTTGTCCGTCAATGAGGTTGTATCGCATGACCCATTTCTGCGCCATCCGGACCAGAGTAGGATAGATGACCTGTTCGCCGTGCGGATGGTAATCCCCTGAGGTGTCACCGGAAATTTTGGCACATTTACGATGTTTGGCTGCGGGGCCCAGATTAAGCTGTCGCATAGCAAAGAGGATACGCCGCTGAGAAGGTTTCAGACCGTCTCTTACGTCCGGTAGAGCTCGAGAGATAATCACCGACATTGAATAACGGAGATAGCTCTCCTTCATTTCGTCTTCGACGTTCCGGTCAATAATTTTTTCGTTTTCCGTATATGACATGAAAAGACTCCTAATTCGTCGCTAAAACTTTATATATCGAGATTTTCTACCGAGAGCGCATACTTCTCGATAAAATTACGTCGGGGAGGAACATCTTCACCCATCAGCATACTAAACATCTGATCTGCCGCAATTGCATCATTCAGCGAGACCCGTATGAGAGTCCGGACTTTAGGATCCATAGTAGTTTCCCACAGTTGATCCGCGTTCATCTCACCCAACCCTTTAAAACGTTGGATTTCTATACCCTTTCTTCCGTTTTCCCTCACATAAACCAACACCTCTTTGAGAGTGCTGTATGGCATAGTGAATCCTTCATCACCGATGATATCGATGAGGGGCCGCGAGGCAATCAGGTAATCTTCCAGAGAAAAATCGAATTCGTTTAATCGAACGTTCAGTTGAGCGAGGCTATCCTCTTCATATAACTCTATGAAATTAAGGCGCTTAGGTCTAAAAACCTTCATCTCTTCCGTCATTTCTTCAGAAGGAACAGAAGCAATTGCCTCTTCGTGACGTTTTTGTTGCTCCGTTTCATCCGCTCTTCTCAAAGCTTCAAATTCGTCTGCTGAGTACACAAAACGGGGACCGTCAACCAGTTCAAGTCGAAATTGCGGAAGGTGACCCTTCGCATTTTTTGCTTTCATAAATTCGCGGAACAGCACACCCTTTCTTTCGATTCTGTTCACAAGATATTCCGTATCCAGAATGACACGAATCAGCTTCTCCCGCTCTACCGGATCCATTTACGTTTGACTGCCTGCAAGACGAATTTTGATGTCGCTTGTTCCCAATTCCATTAGGTAAGCGTCCATCTCTTTTTCGCTGTGAATATAGCGACTCTTTTTCTTTCTCATCACACGATAGAGAGGAGGTTGTGCGATGTAGATAAAATTATTTTCTATTAAAGCCGGCATATTTCTGTAGAAAAATGTAAGCAGAAGAGTACGAATATGGGATCCGTCGACGTCCGCATCCGTCATGATGATGATTTTATGATACCGCAATTTTTCGATATTGAATCCTTCACGACCGATACCGCAACCTAAAGCTGCGATCATTTTTCCCACTTCCTGATTTTTCAGAACCTTATCCAGACGCGCTTTTTCGACGTTCAGGATTTTTCCCCGAATCGGCAGGATAGCCTGAAAACGGCGATCTCTTCCCCCTTTTGCGGATCCTCCCGCGGAGTCCCCTTCGACGATATAGATTTCGCAGAGAGCCGGATCTTTTTCCTGACAATCTGTCAGTTTTCCGGGGAGTCTTGCGCTATCTAAAGCCGATTTTCTTAAAGTCAGATCGCGCGCTTTTCTTGCCGCTTCTCTCGCTTGTGCAGCGAGGATGGCTTTATCGGAAATTGCTCTGGCGATTTGCGGATTCTTTTCCAGGAATATGTTCAGTTCTTCGCCGACAATCTGTTGTACGATAGAAGCGACATCGCTGTTTCCCAGTCTTTGTTTTGTTTGCCCTTCGAATTGCGGATTCGCCACTTTGACTGAAACGACAGCCGTGAGACCCTCGCGCATGTCGTCGCCGGTGATTGCTATTTTATCATTTTTCAGAAGATTATTGTTTTTGATATAGCTATTGAGGACCCGGGTCAGTGCCGCGGAAAATCCTGTCAAATGGGATCCGCCGTGTTTTGTGGCGATATTATTGACAAATGTATAGGTCGTTTCATTGAACGTATCGTTCCATTGCATGGCCACTTCCACTTCGATCGGCCCGTCGTCCCCTTCCCCTTTGCCTTGAAAATAGACAGGAACGGGAAAGAGAGGAATTTTTGTTTCATTAAGATATGAGACAAAAGATCCGAGACCGCCGCTGTAGCAGAAATTTACATCGTCTTTTTCCGGAGTACGCTCGTCATGAAAATAGATATTGATCCCTTTATTCAGGAAAGCCAGTTCACGTAAACGTTTAGCCAGAGTATCGTAATTGAATTCCGTCACATTCATGACATCGGAATCCGGCCAAAAAGTCAGTTTTGTTCCCCGTTTTTCCGTTTCGCCTACAATTTCCAGATCTTTGATCACTTTTCCTTGAGAAAAGGTGATTTCATAAATTTTCTTTTCTTTGTACACCTGTACGATCATTTTGACAGAAAGAGCATTGACGCAGGAGACCCCTACGCCGTGTAGTCCGCCGGAAACTTTGTATGTATTTTTGTCAAATTTTCCTCCGGCATGAAGAATGGTCATGACGACCTCTATTGCCGTGACTTTTCTGCCTTGTCTGTGCGATTCCTTTTCATGAATCCCTACGGGAATTCCCCTTCCGTTATCTTCGATGGTAGCGGAGCCGTCTTTATGTAGAGTCACCCAAATTCCGGTACAAAAACCTGCCATAGCTTCGTCGATACAGTTATCCACTACTTCATAAACAAGCTGGTGCAATCCGCTCGTAGAGGTATCCCCGATATACATACCCGGGCGTTCTCTTACCGCCTGAAGTCCTTCAAGAACTGTTATAGAACTCTGATCATAAGTTGTATCTTCTTGCTTCACAGGCACATCCTCATTTGCATTTAGAACTTCGGCATTTAACATTTCGTTAGGCATTTTACTCCACCTTAGTTAATCCGTCACCCCATTCGAAAATAAATATTCCGAATGTTATGATTAGGGAATTTCTGCTTCAAACCAAGCAATAATTTAGGTTTATCATGTTGATTCAACAAACTAAAGAGCGTCGAATTTTTGACCGTCACAGTCAGTATTCCGTCAATATAAGAGACGGGTTTGGTCATAGCTGCCAACTGCGGTCCGATAATATCGGGCCATGCAGCAAAAATCAGATCAGGTCTTTCATTGTATGCATCATCGATACGACCCAAGACATGGGGAATGATTTCACTTAAATGATGCGTGGTCACCCCGGTTCCGTCGTAATTTTTAGGTGTTCTTCTAAAGGTTTTTTTCACAAATTCACCGCCGCTAACAAGTCACTATCATATCGCATTTTACCCCGAATGATCAAGTGATTTAATGACTAAGAAGTCCGATTTATAGAACCCGGTTGAGAAAGTCAAAACACTTGGGTCAGATAAGCCGAAAAGGCAAAGGAACGCCAAAAAACTCCGTTATAATGCGCAATGATTTCCGCCGGCCCTATCGCCGGAAAATCCACCGTCACTTTATGTCTTCCGCCGTCGGCATGCCAATCGCTGTATTCTCCCGTCAAAGTCAAAGCCAGATTATCAATAACAAGATAGCGGAATCCCAATCGAAAGAGAACTCCGTGTCCGGTAGAATTTTGAGAGAAATCGGAAATAAAATCGGTACGTAAATTCCAATGACCCCTCCCTTCATATTCTACGAAATGATATTCAAAATCTCCAAAGAAATCCCACAGGCAATTCAAATCATAGGCGCAGGAAAATCCGACCCAAGGACCGAACCAGGAGGCGTGGTAAGAGCTGTTCAGGCCTTCAATTTCCTCTTCAACCGGAATGATTTGCATGCCGTCAAAAAGCCACAGATGCTGCACGTTCCAAGCATAGCCGCCCGTCAAAGTGAGATGAAAATAGTCGATATAATTCGGTAATTCGTATCCTAAAGCACCCGACAGATTGAAAACTTCCCCTTTTCCCGCATTGTTAATCGAACGGGAAAACTCCTCTTCTCTGTCATTTTCCCAATAGTCGGAGTCTCTGTTTTCTCCTGAAAAAATTTTGCCGTAGCTTCCGGAAAATTTTATATAAAAATAATCGCAGCTATACGCATCGAGATATCCTGTCACTTCGTTGATTTTCAGATCTTTCCAAGACAATTCCGAAAGGACGTTCGGGGTGTTATCCGGACCTGCAATACTCCAATGCAATTGATCCTGCCGGTAGGCATATCCGATATTAGACGAACCGTCTCTCAATGCTAAATGGTAAGAATAAGCAGAGAGCGGAAAGAACGTGACGAGCACCGGCAAGAAGATATATCGTAGTATAAACATAATTTTTTTTTAACTTAATGAAGAAAGCTCCAACTTAGCATTAATGATTTCTTTTGGCAACTGAAAAAAAATATCTTCTTTAATGTGTTCTACATCCCGGACATCCTTCACTCCCAGCTCCTTCAAACGTGTAATACATTTTTGAACAATCACCTCGGGAGTCGAAGCTCCGGCAGTCAATCCGATGACCTTTACCCCTTCTAACCATTTCGGTTCGATCTCATCTTCATTGTTGATCAGATAAGCCGGGACTCCCCGATTTGCCGCTACTTCGCGCAGTCTGTTGGAGTTAGAGCTTAACGGATCACCGACCACCAACACCAGGTCCGTCTCATCGGTAATTTCACGCAGAGCCATCTGACGGTTAGTCGTCGCATAGCAAATAGAAGAGGTGGGAAGAGTTTGTATATGGGGATATTTTCTCATTAAAGCTTCGGTTATGTCTTTGACATCGTCGAGACTAAGAGTTGTCTGTGTAATATAAAATAATTTTTGTTCGGGAGAATAGTGCAATTTATCGACATCTTCGACAGTTTCCACAATCGTCGTCACATCAGGAGCTTCGCCCGCCGTTCCGACAACCTCCACATGATTTTTATGTCCGATCAGAACAATCTGACAACCCATAGCCGCAAAACGCTTGACCGCCGAATGTACCCTCGTGACCAATCCGCAGGTCGCATCGATCTCTATCAAATTTCTTCTTTTTGCATGCTCGCGTATGGCAGGTGAGACTCCGTGAGCGGAATAAATGAGACGCGCTCCCTCCGGAACATCATCCAAATCTTCGATGAATACAGCCCCTTTTGTGCGAAGACCGTCGACGACATAACGATTGTGTACAATCTCATGTTTTACATAAATAGGGGCTCCCCATAATTGAAGAGCTTTTTCCACCGTCTCAATAGCCCTTTCCACTCCGGCACAAAAGCCTCTCGGCTTTGAAAGATATAACAGCATCGTTTCCTCCATCATATGTCATTATCAATGACCGGAAAATATACCGGCCTAACCGGATAGATGGAAGGAAAAAATCAAATTTACAGGGAAAAAAGAGGAAAA
>Ga0206889_1071_pt1 | contig 15185 bp, 8 predicted proteins | sample Alteio_BWOrgHeat_57_FD_153245 | JGI IMG/M metagenome (GOLD analysis project Ga0206889, IMG submission 153245) | Enriched cells from forest soil in Barre Woods Harvard Forest LTER site, Petersham, Massachusetts, United States - Alteio_BWOrgHeat_Nextera5 ... | reverse complement strand
ATTAAAGATACAGATGAATTTTATGATCGCCTGCAAATGGATATCAACGACAGCGAATTGAAAAAAATCCATCGTCAGGCACTTGCCGGCATGTTATGGACAAAACAATTTTATTTTCTGGATTTATGGAGATGGCTAAAAGGAGATCCCGGTCAACCGCCCCCTCCGAAATCCAGAAGAGAAGGGAGAAATGCCGACTGGACACATCTCTATAACGAAGAAATCATTTCCATGCCGGACAAATGGGAATATCCCTGGTATGCCGCTTGGGATCTTGCTTTTCAATGCCTCCCTTTTTCTCTCGTAGACGTCGATTTTGCAAAAGAACAACTCCTTTTGATGACGCGGGAATGGTATATGCACCCGAACGGTCAATTTCCCGCTTACGAATGGGCTTTCGGAGATGTAAATCCTCCCGTCCATGCATGGGCTGCGTGGAGGGTGTATCAAATCGATAGAAAATATCATTCGGGAGTCGGTGATTTGATTTTTCTCGAGAAAATTTTTCATAAGCTCATGATCAATTTCACATGGTGGGTCAACAAGAAAGATGCTGAAGGGAGAAACCTCTTTCAGGGGGGATTCCTCGGATTGGATAACATTGGAGTCTTCGACAGAAGTGCCCCTATTCCTACGGGAGGCTATATCAATCAGGCTGACGGGACTAGCTGGGTGGCTATGTTTTCCTTGAATTTGTTGCGTATCGCTTTAGAACTTGCTCAATCAAAACCGGCTTATGAAGATATCGCCTCTAAATTTTTTGAACATTTTCTTCATATCGCCCAAGCAATGACAAATATAGCAGGAATGCATTTCGGATTGTGGGATGAAGAAGATGAGTTTTATTACGACGTATTAAAATCGCCTCGGGAAAAACCGGTTCCCCTTAAAATTCGATCAATTGTAGGATTGATCCCCCTTTTTGCAGTGGAAATTTTAGAACCGGAGACTTTGGAAAAACTTCCGGAATTTCGAAAAAGAATGGATTGGCTTCTCAATCACAGACCCGATCTTACCGAACTGATTTCCCATTGGAATGTTCCGGGAAAAGGTGAAAAACGGCTTTTATCGCTCTTAAGAGGGCATAGAATGAAATCCCTATTGAAAAGAATGTTGGATGAAAATGAATTTCTTTCCGACTACGGAATAAGAGCTCTCTCGAAATATCATGAAGATCATCCTTTTAAATTAATGTGCAACGGATATCCCTATACAGTTAAATACCAATCGGCTGAATCCGATACGACCATGTTCGGAGGAAATTCTAATTGGAGAGGTCCTATATGGTTTCCCATAAATTATTTGATCATTGAATCGCTACAAAAATTCCACCACTATTACGGAAACGATTTCAAAGTAGAATGTCCCACCGGATCGGGTCAATATATGACGCTTTTAGAGGTTTCGGAAGAAATTTCCCGACGTCTCATGAAAATATTTACACCGGATAAAGACGGTCGAAGACCTGTTTTCGGCGAAAATGAAAAAATGCAAACCGATCCCCATTTTAAAGACTATCTCCTTTTTTACGAGTATTTTGACGGCAACAGCGGAAGAGGGGCCGGAGCTTCTCATCAGACCGGATGGACCGGTCTGATTGCAAAATTGATCCAGCCTCGAAGAGGTCGAAGTATCAAACATGATGAATTTTTAGACAAATCTTCGGAGTAAACATATGCTCATTACACGACAAATCGGTCCTCAAGATGATTTGGCCCACATAAAAGAATTGGAGTGGATAGAAACGAACGGACTGGGAGGTTGGTCAGGATCGACAATTTGCGGATTGAATACACGAAAATATCATGGAGTTCTTGTGCCGAGTCTGGATCCTCCGGTTGACAGACGGGTATATCTTTCCAGATTAGATGAGACAATTCTATCCGACAATGTAGAGTATCCCTTTTCCACACGGGAATATCCCGGAGCAGTGTGGCCTGAAGGATACAAATATTTACGTACATTCGAAAAAGGCTTTTTCCCTTCTTTTATATACGAAATCCTAATCAATAATGAACCTGTACGCATAAAAAAAACCGTAGCCATGCTGCATAATAAAAATACAGTTCTTATCTGCTATGAAATTCTTTCCGATACTCCCCATATCACTCTGAAATTAGAACCTTTTGTAGCAGCGCGGGATTATCATTCTCTTACAACAGCCAATACTTCTATTAACGGAGAGGTTCTCAAGAAAAAAGATTCTGTTTTTATTCAACCGTATGAAGGATATCCCCCTTTAAAAATCATTGTCGACTCCGGAACTTATCATCATGAACCGGGATGGTACTACCAGTTTGAATATGAAAAGGAAAAAGAAAGGGGATTGGAATTCAGAGAAGATCTTTTCAGATACGGCTATTTTACACTGGATATGAAACCCGGCCGAAAATATTTTATTACAGTCAGCACAGAAAATACAATGGGCAATCCTAAAAAAGACTTTGAAGCAGAGCTGGAAAGACGAAAAAAATTGATCTCTCAATTGGTGTATAAAGATCCTTTTATTGAATCTCTCGCTTTAGCCGCCGATCAGTTTATTGTTCGCCGGGGAGACTCCGGCTCTTCAATCATCGCCGGTTACCCTTGGTTTACCGATTGGGGTAGAGACACGATGATTGCTTTACCCGGCCTCTGCCTTTATACCGGAAGAATCGCCGAAGCGAAAAAGATTCTTCTGAATTATGCCGAATTTGTGAGTGAAGGCATGCTTCCCAATCGTTTTGTAGATGTACACAACGTTCCGGAATACAACACAGTGGATGCCACTCTTTGGTATTTTATAGCCATATACCAAACGTATAAAGCTTCCGATGATATAGAACTGATAAAAAAACTTTATCCTACTCTGCTCGAAATCATCAATTGGCACTATCGAGGCACTCGTTACAATATTAAAGTCGATAAAGACGGTCTCCTCTCTGCCGGAGAACCCGGCACGCAACTTACATGGATGGATGCGAAAATCGGCGATATTGTAGTGACTCCCCGAATAGGCAAAGCGGTCGAAATCAACGCTCTCTGGTATAACGCTTTAAAAATCACCGCAGAATTTGCCGAATTATTGGGAGACCATAAAAAATCTAAAGAAATTCAAAGCAAAGCAAAAGAAACCGCTGAAAGTTTTTTAAAAAAGTTTTGGAATCCGGACCAAAATTGTCTCTACGATGTTCTGGAACAAAATAAAAAAGACGGATCTATTCGGCCCAACCAAATTCTTGTCCTCTCTCTTCCTTTTACCTTACTGCCTGAAGACAAAGCCCTGACTGTCCTCGATCTGGTCGAGAAAAAATTATTGACTCCTTACGGACTCAGAACATTGAATGTCGAAGATGAAAATTATCAGGGAAAATATATAGGCAAACAATCGGAACGGGATCATGCATATCATCAGGGAACTGTCTGGGCATGGCTCATAGGACCTTATATAACCGCTTGTGTCCGTTATCGTAAAGAAACGGGTAAACAAGAGGCTTTACAGATTCTTGCGGGACTGACAGAGCATCTAAAAGAGGCGGGCATCGGATCTGTCTCCGAAATTTTTGACGGAGATCCTCCTCACACACCAAAAGGATGCCCGGCACAAGCTTGGAGTGTCGCCGAAATTCTCCGGGCATATATCGAAGACATCATAGAATAAAGAAGAGTTTCATTCGCGCAGCGATTTAAATGCCTGTTCTGTGATTATGGCATCAGCACATATAACAAAACTATTCCTACTATTATGACGGGGATCAACGGAATTATGAATACAGCAAATAAAAACCATTTAATTATGAATGACAGTGATTTAATCATGCGAATTCTCGATTACATGCGGTTGTATATAGATGTGGGGAGAAACTTCATTAGCCAGGCGATAAGACGCCATCTCCGGGTAATGTATACATGATTCTTTTTATTTTTAATAGCTCTATAAATTTGTTCCGCAGCGACTCTTGGAGAGGCTACCCAAAAATGCCCTGTTCCCCTCATCATCTCGGTCTCTACGAATCCCGGTTTGACGTCTGTGACGACTAAATTCAAGCCTTTTTTAAATGCTCTTTTCCGAAGTCCCTCCAAATAATTAGAAACAAACGCTTTTGAAGCGGTATATGCCGGAGCTTTATCATAACCTCGCAATGCTCCGATCGAAGAGATCCCGACGAGATGCCCTTTTTTCTTATGACAAAAATACCGAAAGGCAAGAGAAGCCATCGCACAAAATCCATAGACATTCACGTCCAATGTTTGCTTTTCACTTTCCCAACTCAATATTTTATCAGAAAAACTTGCTCCGGAATTGACCACAATTAAATCGACATCCCCCATTGCCTCCAGAATCTCTTTTACCGATTCTATCGCTTCTTCAGGTTGGCTGATATCGAGGTATCCGATATAGGTTTTGGTGGGAATTTGTTCCTGCAGCTCTTTTAGAAGATGGAGGCGCCTTGCCATCAATCCTACTTCGTAACCGTTTTCTGCAAGAACCACGGCCAATTCTTTTCCGATCCCTGAAGAGGCACCGATTACAATTGCTTTTTTCGTCATAACAGTAATGCCGCCGGATTTTCCAAATATTTTTTTAGAGTACTTAAAAATTCAGCTGCGGCCACTCCGTCAACAACTCGATGATCGGCTGATAATGTTAAATTCATGATTTTCCCGGGCACAACCACCCCTTTCTTCACGACAGGAACATCTAAAATTCCTCCGACAGCAAGAATACAGGATTGGGGCGGATTGATGATCGCCTGAAAGTCGGTCACACCATACATTCCCAAATTAGATACGGTGAAAGATCCGCCCTGATATTCGTGAGGTTCCAGTTTGCCGACCTTTGCCCTTTTGGCCATGGACCGGATTTCAGCCGAGATTTCTCCCGGATTTTTACAATCAGCATAGCGAACAATCGGAGTGATCAGTCCCTCTTTGAGGCTGACGGCGACGGCCACATCAATCGTCTGATAATGAATGATCGTTTGATTCACAGAGTTGAATCCGCTATTCACATTCGGATGTTTTTTTAATGCAAGAGCGCATGCCCTGACGACACAATCATTGAAAGAGATGAGAAGATCTAAGTGGGTTAACTGCTCTCTAAAGTCTGATAAAGGTTTTGCATCAATCGTCTGTGTCACATAAAAATGAGGGATATAGGCTTTTGCCTCCTGCAAACGTCGTCCGATAACTTTTCTAATCGGAGAGAGCGTTTCTTCTGTATAACTTCCCGGCGGAATCGAACAATTAGAGCGCCTACCGAAGGAGAAGTCCCCTGCAGGGCGAGCCGATTCCAAATCCTTTTTCATAATTCGGCCACCCGGACCGGTGCCTCGAACGGAGTGAATATCCAAATTATTTTCTTTTGCAATTTTCTTTGCGAGCGGAGAGATTTTGATTTTGGCTGCAGCAGAGAATTCTTTGTATTCCCCTTGTTTCAGAGGTTCTACCGGAACGAATTTAGGTTGCGTTTGTGTAGGTGCCGATGCCGGTTGTTCCCTGTCCGATTTTTTTTGTTCTCCGGTCGAGTCATCTTCCGATTGAGGAGACTTTTCTTTTTCAGGCTTTTGTTTTTCTTCTGCTTTCGAGCCGGTCGGGATATATCCCTCGATACTTTCGTCTTTTTTTTCGGTAAAGACGGCAATTGCCCTATTCACAGGCGCCTCTCCGGATTCAGGAACTAAAATTTTCCTCAGGTATCCTTCATCGAGGGCGTTGTACTCTACAGTCGCTTTGTCTGTGGAAACCTCCATCAGCAATTCGCCCGCTTCAACAAAGTCCCCTTCTTTTTTGTGCCATTTTGCTATAGATCCCTCTTCCATTGTCGGTGACAGCTTCGGCATAGTAAGTGTGAACGGCATGATTTTTCCTTTTACAAACGATTCAATGTTTTTCGTATTTCATAGATGATCCGTTCCGGTCCGGGAAGAGTTTCTTTTTCCAAAACTTTCGAATAGGGCATCGGAGTCTCTTTTTGGCATACTCTGCCTATCGGAGCATCTAAAAAATCGAATCCCTTTTCCTGAATTTGGAATCCTACCTCCGCGCAAATTCCCCCAAACAGATGTCCCTCTTCTACCAGGACGCAAAATCCGGTTTTTTGTATAGAGGCCAATATTGTAGAGATATCGAGAGGGCGGATGGAACGTAAATCGATCAACTCCACTTTAATCCCCTCTTTGGCCAAAGATTTTACAATAGACGCACAAATATGCACCATATGGCCGTGAGTGACAAGAGTGATGTCCGTTCCGTATTCGACGATTTTTGCTTTTCCCAGGGGAATGAGATACTCTTCATCGGGAACCTCGCCTTTTACTCCGTAATCCAATTCCGATTCTAAAAAAAGGACCGGATTGTCATCTCGGATAGCCGTTTTTAAAAGCCCTTTAGCGTCGTAAGGATTAGAAGGGACAACAATATGAAGCCCGGGGAAATGACCGTAAATAGCCTCTACGCAATGAGAATGCTGACTCGAAACCTGAGCCGCCGCACCGTTAGGACCTCGAAAAACGATCGGCACAGCGAAACGATTTCCGGACATGTAGTGCATTTTTGCTGCGTTAGAAATGATCTGATCTGCAGCGACAAAAGAGAAATTAAAACTCATGAATTCGATGATAGGTCGAAGTCCCGTCATAGCAGACCCCACACCAAGACCTGCGAATCCTAATTCTGCAATCGGAGTATCGACAATTCGTTTAGGACCCCATTTTTCCAGCATCCCTTTTGTGACTTTGTAAGCTCCGTTGTATTCCGCGACCTCTTCACCCATTACAAATACGCGGGGGTCCCGAGTCATCTCTTCATCTATCGCCAGCCGAATGGCTTCCCGCATTTCGATAATTTGAGCCATTTTTCCCGCCTAGTTTTTTTCCGATTTAAAGACATCTTCTTCAAGAGAACTGATATCGGGCCAAGGACTTTCTTCTGCATATTGAAGAGAGTCCATGCAAATTTGTCTATATTCTTTGTCTTTTGCTTTGTATGTTTCTTCATCGATCATTTTCCTCTCCGTCATTGCAGAGAGGAGAATGTGAATAGGATCTCTTGCCATACTTTGTTTTAGCTGTTCTTTGGTCCTGTACAGGCCCGGATCCGAAATGGAGTGTCCTTTGAATCGATCGGCAATCACCTCTACCAAAACAGGGCGGCTCGTTTCCAAAACCTCTTTGAATACGTGAGAGAATCCGGCATAGCAACTGAAAAAATCCATTCCATCGAAAGTATAGCTCTTCATTCCGTAACCCGGCGCCTTGGCCTCGGCAATTTTATTTACGCTGATAGCACGATTGACAGCAGTGCCCATGCCCCATAGATTATTTTCAATGACATAGATACACGGTAAATTCCAAAGAGCGGCCAGATTCAAAGATTCGTGAAAAGCACCTTGCGCTACGGCGCCGTCTCCTATAAAACATACGGCCACTTCGTTTTTATTGTCGTTATATTTGATGGTAAAGGCAGCTCCCGTTGCTATAGGAATTTGTCCGCCGACGATACCGAATCCACCGAGCAACCTCTCTGTATAAAGGTGCATCGATCCTCCTCGTCCCATAGCATTTCCTGTTTTCTTTCCGTAGAGCTCTGCCATGATTTCGTTGGGAGTCGCACCTAAGAGAAGGGCCAACGCATGGCATCGGTACGTGGTGACCCACCAGTTTTCCCGGCCCATCACTCCGACAGCTGCTACCTGAATGGCCTCCTGTCCGATGTAAGAGTGGAAGAAGCCACCTACATGTCCTTGTTGATAAGCAGCTTCCGCTCTGGTCTCAAAATTTCGTATAAGAAGCATTTGTTCCAGATAACTCATTAATTTTTCCGGCCCAAGAGCGTCTATCACTTTAGATTTCTCAAAAGGGAAAAAATTATAGTCAGGCGGGGAACAGCCGGAATTTCCTGTAGTCATGCAAGCCTCTTATTCACATTTACATAGAAGAAAAAACAGGGAAACTCCGAGCCTCTCCTCTCATTGAGTGCATTGTAACAACATTATTTATTTTTTATAACCGGAGTTTTGAGTTTTCCTCAGAATAAGAGGAAATTACGTCGCGTTAGCATTTGAAGTTTAAGTAAGAAGAAATTGAGCGCGCGCAGCGTTTGCGCGACTTAAACCCTTCTTACTTAAGTGGTTAGAACTAAGGATCGAGACACACTTCCCGTGATTCGGGAACAGGTTCGGATACCTCGCGGTCTACGAGAGCCGTCACACAGGAGTCGGACCATACATTGATGGCGCTTTCCAACATGTCAATCATTCCGTAAAAAGGGAGGATGACAGCTAAAATATTCAAAGGGACATTCATCGAAGCCAAAAAGGCACTCGCCAAAAAGTAGCATCCCATAGGAACTCCGGCATTGCCGATGGCAGCAACGGTCGCGACAAAAATCCATGTGATCATTTCCAACGGACTAAACGTCATCCCATAACTCATAGAGACAAAAAGCACCGTCGTCAAAATAAAGGCCGCACAGGCATTCATATTGATCGTCGTGCAAAGAGGCAAACTGAATCCGGAAACTTTAGGCGAAACACCCATACGCTCTTCGGCACATTTCATCGCCATAGGCAAAGCCGCACTCGAAGACTTGCTGAAAAAAGCAACGGAAAGCGCCGGCAACATTGCTTTAAAGCAACGAATAGGGGGGATTCCTTTTGCTTTCAATAAAAGGGGAAGAACCACCACAGCCTGTATGATATTTGCCGCCACAACCGTGACCAAATACCACACCAGATTGCTCATCTCTATTCCGTTATGGAGATCGCTGATAAAAAGAGCGGTGAATCCCCAAATTGCCACGGGCATCAGAACAATGATGCCGCTTGTAATTTTCATGACGGCGGCGTAGAGACTTTTGAAAAAAGAGTGGAGAATAGTCCGATTTTCATGAGGCAAAACCAAGATAGAAAGACTTAAGATCAAAGCGAGAAAAAGGACTCCGATCACATTATTTTCGACAAAAGGCTGTAAAAAATTCGAAGGGATGACCTGTAACAGATAAGTGAGATAGCTCCCTTGTGCCGGCTGTACAATAGATTCGACTCCGACTATAGTAGATCTAACCGGATTGATCACAACAAATAAAATAAGTGCAACCGTGGCCGCGATCACTGTTGTCAGGATCGTGTATTTGACTACTTTTTTGCCCAGATTTTTCACTTCGGTGATATCGTTCATTCCGGCTGCGGTAGAGATAATCGAGAGGAAAATGATGGGCAGACTGACGAGTTTCATCAAATTAATGAAAATATCGGCAGAAATTTGCGCTCCGGAAAGAAGAAAAGGTATTTTCAGGTAACCCGTGATTACACCAAGAACTACCGCTATAGGAAAAAGAAATTTACTTGAAAAATTTATAGACATACAACCGTTTAAATAAATAGATAAAGATTAATTATGCCGGATAAACTATTTATTTGTCAAAAAAAACCTAAGCAATTCCTTTTATGAATAGAAAAGACATAACTAATACGATTCCGGTAATTTAAAATAAATTTTTACCTGATTTTGGTAACTCGGCGTGATTTAGCACAGAGAGATACCCAATCGCCCTTTTTACTCTTGATATGTATGTAAATCAATTTGCCTGCATCATTCACACATATCGTGTACTCTTTTCCTGCATAAAAAATATGAAACGCATATCTTTTTTCCAATTGTTGTTGCTCCATAAAGATATCAATATCATCACATTCTTCGAGAGATCGCAGTGGACACATGCCCGATTTAATTTTTAGCAACTCACAATTTTTCAAGTCGATATTTTCACTCAATATTTTGGATAAATATATCAATGCTATATGAAGACGTTCCATAGAATAAGGTTCAAAATCCAAATCGATTGTTTTGCAATGATTGCCGTCCGGAGTATGGACATGATACTTCTTCCCCTCATATTCAAAAATAACGACAAATCCCGGATACGTATTAATAAAATCGTTCCTTTTTTTTCCGGGAAATCCCCAAGAGTTGCTGTCAAATATTTGAGGCTTTATTCGTAACATTATCACCTCTTCGCGGTGTATTTCCCTCAAAGGAAATTTGAGTCGGAGAGCATCTAAAGCAAAGGAACCTGTTGTTTCAATGACATTTTCTAAAAGTTTAAAATCATATTCACCATAACTCAAATGACCTCTGTTTTCACTGATCCCGATCATCCTTGTCAAGTTGCCGGTATCTTTTTCTGCATTCATTTCCGGGAGTCTTTTTTCAAATAAATACATGCTGCCGTAATATTCAAAAGCTGTATAAAAAGAATTCTCAAAATGAATTTTTGAATTCCCTAAACTGTTTTCTAATTTAACTCCGTTCACAGTAATAGCATTTTTCTTAAATGCAATGATTTTATTTGTGTAGTTGATTAAATAGATGGTGACGCTATCGTACGAACGAAAAATAATATGAGAACTCAGACTCGATAAGGCTTTTGAGGCAAGAGAGGGAATCAGAGGATTCACAGCATCCCTCCACTTTATTTTTTTCACGATTCCCGGATTTTTTTTTATAAACTCAGAAGAATAATCCTGATCTTGATAAGTGTACTCAATAACGAAACCGGTTTGCGTAATCGATTTTTCTCTATATCCGGTTTTAACCCAACCAAAATCCTTATTGAAAACAGTCGGATATATCTTAGTAATTTTTATATCACCTTTGGAAATTTCTTTATCAGGGAATTTTAATTTAAGTTCTTTTGATACAAACTCATAGCTATTTTCTTCAAAATGCACAAGATCTTTCAGTTTTGGTATTTCAATATAATCATCTGCTTCAGCGGAATACGCGAAAGCAACATAAGGAAGAGACTTTTTTCGGTGATCGTCTTGAAAAATATTTTGAAATGCGAGATATAAAATTCCGTAGTATTCAAAAGCAATGAGTTGCCCTTCTCCCTTTTTTACGAACTTATGTCGAAAGAGATTATGCCGGTTCCCTTCGATTTCTAAAGACAGCTTTTCATTAAAAAGGATTGTTTTATCGGTAAAATTAAGAATATCTAAACGAAAAGGAAAATTATCGACTATCAAAAGTTGTTGACGTGTATTTTTTGGAATTTTATTTCTTCGCGAAGCTGCCGGAATCAATTTCAAAAGAGGCAAAGTAGCAGGATCAAACTCTCTTTCCACTCTCGTATCGAAAGAAATTTCAATTGTTTTATACTCTTGTACACCTGTATCTATGTAAGCATCTGTGTTCTGTACCAATAGCCGTTTTTCTTTATCGTTCAGCTTCACTACAATGTCATAACTTATTTTCTTATAAGGATTGAAATAGTGCTCAAAATTCGTTTGATCCGGATTTATTTGAAGGGTGTACCAAACATTCCGTTTTACTAACAGTACTTCAATATTTTCATATGTGTCTCCAAAGAGTTCTGAAATCGCAGTTTTTAAGTCTTCTTGAGGATATTTTTCAATATGCGGAACTTTTCCCGTAAATTGATACGGCTTTATTTCGGCAAATTCCTTTTCTGCGGAGTAAAAAATATCGGTTGTTTTTCCGTTAAAGCTATATGTGATTTTAAAAGGAGAAGCAGTAATATACTCGCGATAAATGACCTTGTCTATAGAGACATTTTCTATACAATCAAAAGGAAATTTTCTTTTCAGCTGCTCTGTAATATAGTCTAATGATTTAATCGCCACCCCTTTCACCTCTTCTATGCGAGAGGGGAAAGCGGTAAGTTGTCCCGATAGTTGAGCTACACAAATATGTTGTTGGTTGGAATCTTCATGCATCCGGGAAATATAGATCTGTCCGAAATGTTTAAATATGACGATTTGAGCATTTTTAGGAAAAAGACAAAGTTTTGAGGATTGTTTTATCGCTATTCCCTCTAAATGGATTGTAAGCTTATCTGAAATACATTCATCTGAAACATAAAATTGAGTTTCGGTATAATTGACGATCTCGAATCGGATAATTTTTCCCGGATTGTTCGGATCAAATACATCCTGTATTATCACAGACGGTATTGAATCATACATTTCCATTGGAATAAGAGAATGAATCGTTTCATTCAAATCATTGAGAGTAAAAATTTCCGGCAAAGAAATCGTATCTCTATCTATATTACCTTCCGGAACATGACTAAAAGTAATTTCAAAAGGATGTGTGGTAAAAGGATGTTGATACACAATTTTTTCAATGCAGATATCTCTATCCTGAATAGAAAGAGAAGAATATTTTTGATGCAGATGTTCCTTTATATGAGGAACCGCTCGCAGAGCAATTTTGGGAATATCCTCTTTCCGCGAAGGGAAAGGGAGAAGACGACCGTCAATTTCGGTTATACAAAGATGTTGTTCCTCCTCGTCTTTCTGTCTCAATGAAATATACGTTTGTCCGAAATATTCAAAAATGGCGATCTGACCGTCTTTTGGAAGTACAGAAAACTTTTTAGAGTCACCTATTGGTCTGCCGTTCAAAAAGCATCGAAATTTTTCTGAGATATAAAAAATTGATTCTGTACGATTGATGATCGTAAAACAAACCTTGTTTTCGGCATTCTCCGGATCTACAATTTCCTCTCGCAGAATAACAGAATTAACGAATTCGTCCGAATCGTATTTAACGGAAGAAAATCGGGTTCGGCAAGTGGCAATAGCAAACTCCGTCATCCAATCAAATATCGCCGGAAATTGAAGCATTATCTTCGTATTTTTCGATTGGGAGAGTTTAGAAACAAAATGCTTTCTTGTAATTTCGTCGGAAGGATTGTTCGGTTCAAACCTAATCATTTTTTTGAACAAAATATTCCCGGCAAGTTCATCTGTTATTTGTTGTCCGGTTAAATCAACTTCAGATTGAAATTTGTTATATAAGTCTTGTATCGCCCGGATTCGAAAGATTTCGTCATGAATTTCTTTTGAAACACCTCTATAACAGGGATTATCTTTTATTCTTTCATAAAAATCCTCTACTAAAGAAGATATTTTTTTAAGTGAAATGTTAGGCATATTCATAAAATTCTCATTTCAATATAGTTTTTAACCTATCCGGAGATCAATATTTTTACTCAAAACATGTCAATCCCTCTTCAGGATGTTCGATAGGATATGGTTCAAAATCCAAATCGATTGTTTTGCAATGATCGCCGTCTATTGTATGGACACGATATCTCTTCCCCTCATATTCAAAAATAACGACGAATCCCGGCAGCAACATAGCAACATCGAACTTTCTTCTTCCGGGGACACCCCAAGAATCATCTTCAAATGTTTGAGGTTTTATCCGTAAAATTTTCACCTCATCCCGATCTATTTTCTTTAAAGGAAATTTAAGTTGAAGAGTATCTAAAGTAAAGGAACGGGTTTTTTCCGCAACTTCATCGAGAAGTTTATAATCATATTCATTATAGTTCAAACGACCTGCTCTTTCACTAATCCCAATCAGCCTTTTCGAAATAAGAGTATATCCTTCCGAAACTTTGGGGACTTCTGTTTCCCATAAATACAAGCTGCCGTAGTATTCAGTAGCGACATAAACAGAATCTTCAAAATCAATTCTTGAATTTCCGAAACAGTTTTCTAATTTAACTCCATTCACTGTGATAGCATTTTTCTTAAATTCAATGGTTTTATTTGTGAAGTTATGTAATTGGATGATAAATTTTGGATAGAGCGAGTTAAATATCCCGGGATTCGAAACATCCTTGGACCTGACTTGATAATATCCGGTGCTTTTTTTTCTAAATTCGGAGGAATAGTCTTGACCTTGATAAGTGTACTCAATAGCAAAACCGTTTTGTGTAATAAATTCTTCCTCATATCCGGTTACAATCCAACCAAAATCCCTGTTGAAAACTGCCGGATATACCTTAGTAATTTCGATCTCAGCCGGGGAAATTACTGTGTGCGGAAATTTTGATTTCAGCTCTTCCAATACAAATTTAGCACCTTTTTTTTCTATATGGACAAGATCTTTCGGTTTGGGTACTTCAATAAAGCTCCGGCTTTCAGAAGAATACGTCAACATCTGATAAGGAAGAGCCTTTTTCAGGCGATCGGCTATAGAAATACTTTGAAAAATCAGATATAAGTGCTTGCGATATTCGAAAGCAATGAGTTGTCCTCCTTTACCTTGCAGAAGCTTTTCTCGAAACGGAGTATGCGATTTCCCTTCGATTTCTAAATACAATTTCTCACTAAAAAGGATCTTTTTTTCGGTAAAATTGAGGACATCTACACGCAAAAGAATCTCGTCGGGTATCAAAAGTTGTTGGTGTGTAATTTTCGGAGTTTTATTGATTCGCGAAGCTGTCGGAATCAATTCCAAAAGTGGCAAGGTGGCAGGATGAAGCTCTCTTTGCACTATCGTATCGGAACAAATTTCGATTGTTTTATATTTTTGTATACCGCTATATATGTTATCACTTGTGTTTTGTATCAATAACCGTTTTTCTTTATCATCTAACTTCAATACAAGATCATAAAATATATGTTTTTGAGGATTGAAATAGCTTTCGCAATCCTTTTGGTCGGGGTCTATCCGGAAGGTATACTCCGTATTCTTTTTTGCTGATATCACTTCTATATTTTCATATGTGCCTTCAAAAAGTTCGGAAATCGCAGCCTTTAACTCGCTTTTAGGGTATTTTTCAATATCGGGAACATTTCCGGTAAAAAACTGATGTCGGTTCATTCCGGCAAATTCGCTTTCTTCGGTATAGAAAATATCGGTTGTTTTTCCTCTATAAGTAAATGTGATTTTAAACGGACAATAAGTAACATATTTGCGATGAATAACTGCTTCTATGGAGATATTTTCAGTACCGATACAATCAAAAGGAAATTTTCTTTTCAACTGCTCTGTTATATAAGGCAATGATTTGCCCGCCACCCCTTTAATATCTTTTTTGCGGGAAGAGAAAGCGGTGAGTGCATCAAATAATTCGGCAACACAAACATGTTTTTCTTCCTCACCTTCTTGTTTCCATGAAAGATAAATTTGTCCGAAATGTTCAAATATGACGATTTGCGCATTTTTTGGAAGAAGAGAAAGCTTCGGAGATTGTTTTATCTTTATTCCGTTTAAGAGGATTGTAAGTTTATCGGAAATACATTCATCTGAAATATAGAATTTTGTTTCGGTATAATTGACGATCTCAAATCGGATAATTTTTCCCGGATTCTCCGGATCAAAAATACTCTGTTTTATGACCGTCAACATTGAATCATGCATTTCTCTTGGAATAAGAGAATG
>Ga0206889_1048_pt2 | contig 15498 bp, 7 predicted proteins | sample Alteio_BWOrgHeat_57_FD_153245 | JGI IMG/M metagenome (GOLD analysis project Ga0206889, IMG submission 153245) | Enriched cells from forest soil in Barre Woods Harvard Forest LTER site, Petersham, Massachusetts, United States - Alteio_BWOrgHeat_Nextera5 ... | reverse complement strand
TGGCTCATGAATAACTAGTAGAAAAATATCGTAAATAAGCATTGAACTCGCGCAGCGTTTGGAGTGCGGTGACGAGTCACCGCACTCCAAACGCTGCGCGATCTCAATGTATTTTTTGTGAAGAAAACCGGGAAAAATAATTTTATTTATTTTGCCCGGTTATGTGATTAGTAACGGTTTCCGCCTCTTGAGTTTCCGCCGCCGCTTCTGTCGCCGCCGCTTCTTTCACCACCGCGATGTCCGCCGCCGCTGCCACGATTGCTTCCGCCGCCGTAACCGCCGCCACCACCGCCGCCGCCGTAACCTCTGTCACCGCCGCCGCCACCGTAACCTCTGTCACCGCCGCCGCCACCGCTGCCGGGTGTACGGTTGTCTCTTGCTTCGTCAACTTTCAGTTCTTTTCCTTGAACTTCATGACCGTTCAATTTATTTTTTGCTTCAACACATTCTTCAGCTGTAGCCATTTCTACAAATCCAAAACCTCTGGAACGTCCTGTGTATTTGTCTTTTACAACTTTTGCACTTAAGACTTCGCCGACTGTTTCGAAAACTTCTCTTAGGCCATCATCATCAAGTCCGAAATGAATGTTAGCGACAAATAATTTTTTATTACTCATGATTTCCTCATGTTTTGTTTGGGAGGCCAAACTTTCGAACTCTCACTGAATAAATTTGCAGGGAAAGGAGCCGGGGTAATCTCGTCTTGTTCAAGACCTATTAATAAGGATCGATACAAGCGTATGGTCCAAGAATTAAACTGAAGACAAAATGACCAAAGCCTTTGAGAACGAATGCTTGCTAGCTCCAAGTTAGAATTTACGTAGAGAACTGCCCGGCTTATAAAATTCCCGGCGAGTTTCTGATAGAAATCTTATCACAGTTCCGATATCCCTGCTATAGTTAATTTATTTTTCTAACGACCTAAGTTGAGAGATTTACCCCTTTAAAGACCCGGAAATTTATGGAATTTGCCCTTTTTCGGGCACAAAAAAGATGAATATATTCTTCCTATCTTATAAAATTAAAAAAAAGGATATCTGTTCAATAAAACCGGTACTATGGGAAAAACTCATGAAAAAAGCAGCTTCGGGCGATACAGTCCAAATTTATTTTACGGGAACGACCGACGACGGATTCAGTTTTTCGGGGAACGGTTCTGAAGAAGAAGGATTTGAGGTCACTTTGGGTATAGGGCAGTTGCTTCCCGCGTTTGAATCGCAAATTATCGGAATGGCACCCGGAGAGACAAAAAAATTCTCTGTAAATAAAAAAGAGGGAATTCCTCGGCAGCAGGAGCTCATTTTTGAAGTAGAGCGTGAAATTCTTCCTGAAGATCAGGAATTTGCCGTAGATGATGATCTTGTACTGAGTATGCCCAACGGAGAGAGACTGGAAGTGATCATCACTGCTTTGAGTGACGAAAAGGTGACGTTGGATGCCAATTTACCGATAGCCGGAAAAGATTTGTCAGTAGAAATAAAACTTTTATCTATAGAAGATGAAGAGGAATAAATCTATTCCGACAGAGCTTCATTGACGATTGTTTGCGCCTCTTTCAGAATCAAATTCAAATGCTCCCTTCCCAAAAAACTTTCTCCGTATATTTTATAAATATCCTCTGTGCCGGAAGGGCGTGCTGCAAACCATCCGTTTTCGGTGATGACTTTTACTCCGCCTATAGGAGCATTGTTTCCGGGAGCGTCGGTTAAAATAGAGACAATCTCTTCCCCTGCCAATGTTTTTGAGCGGATACTTTTCGAAGAGAGGTTCTTCAATATTTTTTTTTGTTCCGGTGTAGCGGCAGCTTCCACCCGGTCATAGGCAGGTTCTCCGAATTCTCGAGTCAGATCCCGGTACATTTCCCCCGGATCTTTTCCTAATTTTGCAGTCATTTCTGCTGACAGCAGGGCCGGAATAATTCCGTCTTTATCTGTGGTCCATACCGAACCGTCTAAACGGGAAAATGAAGCACCGGCGCTCTCTTCCCCTCCGAAACCGAGAGATCCCGTCAGTAAACCCTCCACAAACCACTTAAAGCCGACCGGAACTTCGTAGAGCTTTCTTCCTAATTTGGCTGTGACCCGGTCGATCATGCCGCTGCTCACGACAGTTTTGCCGACTGCCGCCTCTTTATGCCACTTAGGTCGATTCCGGAAAAGATATAAGACGGCAACGGAAAGATAGTGATTGGGGGGAAGTAAGCCCGAGCTTTTTGTGACAATTCCATGCCTGTCGGAATCCGGATCGCAGGCAAATGCAATATCAAACTTGTCTTTCATTCCGATCAGACCCTGCATAGCATAAGGTGAAGAAGGGTCCATGCGAATTTTACCATCCCAATCGACAGTCATAAAACGAAAAGCCGGATCTACGGTTTTGTTCACAACCGTGAGATTGATGTCATAGAGGTCGGCGATGGCTTTCCAGTAGTGCACACTTGCACCGCCGAGCGGATCTACTCCGATTTTGATTTTTGATTTCCTAATGATCTCCATATCAATCACATTCGCAAGATCACTAATATAGGCTTTAAGATAATTGTGTCTTTTTGTTGTAGAAGAAGTGAGAGCTTGTTCGAGCGATATTTTATTGACACCCTTTAAATTATTTTCGAGAAATTCATTTGCTTGGTCTTGAATTCGATTGGTAATGGAAGGTTCTGCCGGACCTCCGTTGGGAGGATTGTATTTAAATCCCCCTTCGGAAGGAGGATTATGTGAAGGGGTAATCACGATACCGTCAGCAAGTCCGCTCTTACGCCCTTTATTATAAGTGAGAATCGCGTGGGAAATAACGGGAGTCGGTGTAAACTCATCACCTTCAGACAGCATAGTGAGAACACCGTTGGCTGCCAGTACTTCGAGAGCACTTTTTAAAGCCGGAGCTGAAAGAGCATGAGTATCTGCTCCGAGAAACAGAGGACCGTCGATCTTTTGTTCTTTTCTGTATAAACAGATGGCTTGGCTGATGGCAAGAATATGGTTTTCATTGAAACTCTTTTCTAAAGAAGAGCCGCGATGTCCGGAGGTGCCGAATTCAACCCGTTGAGCCGGAACGGTCGGATCCGGGATTCTGCTATAATATGCCTCTATCAGATTGGGAATATCAATCAATATTTCGGGAGGGGGCAGTTTTCCTGCAAGGGGACTTATGTTCATGATCGGCTCTCCTTTTAGAGACTGACAGGGAATATAGACATTTTTTTTATATTAGTAAACCGGTTAAATTGAAAGAGATGTAAATCATTTATAATCAATAATTTACCCTAAACAGACTTTAAATTCGCGCAGCGTTTGGAGTGCGGTGACTTGTCACCGCTTTGCCCTCGACTCGACTTGTCGAGGCGTTTTAAGCGATGTTTTGTGTTTATAGGCATTCAAAAATTCATTCAAAATTCCGTCTTTAATTTTTTAAAAATGCATCGAAAAGTCGATGCAAGGGCAAAGCGGTGACAAGTCACAGCACTCCAAACGCTGCGCTAATTATATTCCTCTTATTATTTATGAGCTATAAATATTCAAAATACTTATATTGCGTTTTATAGGCGGGACCCGGCCATGAGGTATAAAAACAGATGATGAAGAAAGATATAGCTCTTGGTTTTTATCAGGAAATTTCTACGGCGCAATCCGTTCTTGCCGAGTTGAAGAAGAGAAATTTTTCTCGGTTTGCCACCATTTATCACAAATCTGACCGGAGTTTTGAAATCCGGCGACATTTTCCTCTCTCTGCTTTATTTCTTCCGTTGTTCTTTATAGCAGGCAGTCTCGGTTTATTTTTTTTCAAACATCTTATCCCTGTAGATTCCTTTGCGTTAACGGCATTGATTGGTATTTCGACAATTTTGGCAGGAGTTTTTGCCTTTCGTTGTTTTTCCGGATTACTTGATGTCCGTCTCATTCAACGTTTTAAGAAAAGGGTTGTTGTCGGTGAAATATTGATTCTTGTTCATGTAAAGGAACATGATATCAGAGAAGTGTTGGCTATTTTACGACAAGTCAAAAGCGGCCATCCTGTAACCTTTCTATTGCGTCCCGCTATGTTTGAAAAAACTACTGTAGAAATTCCTTCAGGACCCCTGACACAGGAGCAGTTGCGCCGGGAAGCTGCAAAATTGGCCGTTTCCTTACAAAAAGCCGGTACCGGTAAAAAGAATCACCGGTCGCTGATGAATCGTTTTCAAAACAGTAATCGAAGACTTCAGCTGCTTCGCCGGGATATTGCCGATGCTGAATATATAGAGCAGATTATTCCGTCATCGGCAGAGTCTTTACTGGACAATATGTATATTATTGAAGGGAGTATAGAAGATGTAAAGCATAATTTGCCGAAAAAATATTACAAAGAGCTTCCTAAAATAGCGGAAGGACCGCTGCTTGGATTGCCCCGCATTTATGCCCTTGCGATAGAGCTTGTTAAAAATACAGCCGCCGGATTGACTCGCGAAAATATCATCGATTTCCTCGACAGTTATCAAACAGATCATTCTTTGACTATCGGGGAGCTGTGGGCATTTCCGCTGCTGTTACGTTTAAGACTTATCGAATGGATTGAATTCCTTGCAATTCATGTGGACAATAGAATGAGAGAGGGAGAATTAGCTTTTTTTTGGGGAAACAGATTATTAAATGCAGCTCGTTACGAGCCGGCGCGCCTCCCTGAATTTCTTGCAGATTTATCCCGTGTGCAAATAGAATTTTCAGGTCATTTTGCCGAGGAGTTGCTCGATCATTTATTTGATGAAGATTTCCTTCTTCCTGTAGTAAAAAAATGGCTACAGGAACGTTTTGCCTTACCTTTGGATGAGGTACTTCATCAGGAACACCTGGAAGAAACATCGCAACAGGTTATTTTTTCTAATGCGATCAGAAGCTTAATGACTTTATCGCAGCTTTCCTGGAAAGACATTTTCGAAACTGTGAGTTCTGTAGACAAAATCTTACGGGAAGATTCTCAGGGAATTTATTCTGCGATGGATTTCACGACGAGAAATCATTATCGGGAAGTGATAGAAAAAATTGCGCGGCGCGTCCGGACGGAAGAAACGGAAATTGCTAAGACTGCAATTTCGTTATGTTATACAGGCCTTCAGGATTATGATCGGCATGTCGGCTACTATTTAATTGATGAAGGCCGTCCGATTTTGGAGCAGCGGGTCGATTACCGACCTACTTTTTTAAAATCTATTGTTCGCAAAATACTCCGACATCCCGAAAAAGTATATTTCGGGAGCATTATTTCAATAATTTTGCTATCGGAAATAGTGATCTTTTCCCTTTTGCATCCGTTTGACCTCAGTATTGTGCAGACCCTTTTATTTTTTCTACTTTCATTAATTCCGCTGTCGGAATTGAGTATTCAATTTGTCAATCTTGTATTGACAATGATTCTGCCTACACCCTTGCGACCGAAAATGTCATTCGAAACAGGTATTCCGTCTGAGTATAAAACTTTGGTGGTGGTTCCCATGATGTTGCTGACGGCAGAATCGATCAGGGAGGAAATCAATCGTTTAGAAATCCGTTATTTAGCCAATACCGATCCGCTTCTGATGTTTGGTTTATTCAGCGATTTCTCCGATGCTAAAAGTCCGCATACAGACAATGATGATGCTTTGCTTGCCGTTGCTATTGAGGAACTTAAATCATTGGATCAAAAATATGGCGAAGGAAAATTTTTTCTTTTCCATCGTCAGAGAACCTTGTCCAAATGTGAAAATGCTTGGATAGGTTGGGAGCGGAAACGGGGGAAACTGGAATATTTAAATCGCTTTTTAGCAGGAGAAACATTACCTGAAAATATTGTGTATATGGGTAAGGCCGAAGAACTTAAAGGAGTTCGCTACGTCATTACTTTGGATGCCGATACACAACTTCCTAAGGATCAGGCCCGAGCTTTAATAGAGGTGTTGTCTCATCCGTTGAATCGCCCCTATCTTAACGAAAATAAAACCGGACTGAAAAGAGGGTATACGATCATTCAACCTCGTGTAGGTACCGATTTTATTCAGGGCAAAGCCTCATTGTTCTGTAAGATTTTTTCAGATCCGACGGCAGTGGATCCTTATACACAAGCCATTTCAAATATTTATCAGGATCTTTTCGGAGAAGGATCGTATCACGGAAAAGGTATTTATGATGTAGAAGCCTTTCACAGTATTTTATCTTTACATTTTCCTGAAGAGCATCTTCTTAGTCATGATCTTATAGAAGGCGCTTTTGTAGGGGTTGGTTTTGCGAGTAATATTTGTTTATTTGATATACATCCGAAAGATTATTTGTCATGGGTGAAGCGGCAGCACCGTTGGATGCGGGGAGATTGGCAAATTCTTGACTGGCTAGCTCCAACCGTTCCGATACACAACGGGAAAAAAGAGATCAATCCCCTTTCTGCAATCAATCGTTGGAAAATTTTTGATAATTTACGCCGGGCACTTTTGCCGGTATCTCTTATGCTTTTGTTGATAGCAGGTTGGACCGTTTCTCCTATTCCCGGATTATATACAGATTTGGTCCTGATTGTGCTATTGTTGCCCTGTATTTCGCTTTGTATATGTAAGATATTTACCTATTCACCGATACAATCGCTTTTATTAGAATTAGAGAATGTAATTTTACGATTCCTGATTATAGTGGCCCTTTTACCTTTTCAAGCTTATCTTTCTTTGGATGCTTTGGTACGTGTAATGTTTCGACGCACTATTTCCAAGCAGAATTTATTGCAGTGGACTACCGGAGAATATATTTGTCCGGATAAAGAACTCAGGAAAAAATTTCTTTTGGAAATCGGCGGAGTTTCTTTTTTTTCCGGAATTATTGTAGGGACAATTCTCTATTTTGAAAGCGATGTAGACCGGTTAGCTTTCCCGTTTTGTTTACTTTGGATTCTTGCTCCTTTGATTGTGTATGTTATAGATAAGCCTTTGAATAATGATCACAACGACAATCTTTCTATGGCAGACCGGCAAATGCTGCGAAAAATCGGACGCAAAACATGGCGATATTTTGATGAATTGATCGGAGCAAATACACATTGGTTACCGCCGGATAACTATCAGACAGCATTGAATGTAGAGGTGGCACCGCGTACCTCTCCGACAAATATCGGTCTGTGGCTTTTGGCTGTCATAAATGCTTATGATTTCAAATACATTACCTGCGATACTTTTATCGATAAAATATCGGCAAGCATTCATGAATTAAAAAAACTTGAGCGACATGAGGGGCATTTTCTTAATTGGTATAACATACAAACATTAGATCCCCTTTTTCCCCGTTATGTCTCGACTGTAGACAGCGGTAATTTGCTTGCATGCTTCTGGACGCTGAAACAGGGAGCGGATGAATTACTTTCTGTTCCGATTATTCCGACAGATGCTTTGGCAGGAATTCAGGATACTTTTGAAATTCTGAGAGAAAATAACAAATCCGAAAAAATTGAAGAGATCTCTCACCTATTTGATAATGCCGAATCGTTTAATCTTTTACATTTTATTACCCAAATCAAAGAGCTTTCACAAGCCGTAGAGAGGCTTTTTGTTGAAAATACTGAAGTCTATTGGCTAAACCAAATGAAAGAACAGTTAAAAGATTGGGAATCGATCATTTCCCGTTATTTTAGTTGGGTCGAAATTTTACTTTCTCTTTCCTTAGAACATCTTCACCGGATCCATCCTGAAGCATCATTATGGAGAGATCAGGCCTTATCTTGGGAAGCTTCCTTAGAAATGCTTGCAAATAGAAATTTCTTGCTTGCTTTGGATCAATTAATAGAAGTCGCTCGGAAAAGCGATCTGCCTGAGGAAATCAAAGTATGGAGTAAAAAATTGGAAGCAGCCTTGGCCAACGCACAATGGTTTGCCGGAGAGAAAATAGGATTAATAAAAGAGTTTACAACAGACATCGAACAATTTTCTCAGGAGATGAATTTAAAATTTCTCTATAAGAACGATAGGAAATTATTTGCCATCGGATATAATGTTGACGCGAAAAAATTAGATGCTTCCTATTATGATTTACTCGCAAGTGAAGCACGAATTGCAAGTTTTGTAGCCATTGCCAAGCAGGATGTCCCCTTAGAACATTGGTGGGCACTCGGAAGAGTGTATAGTATTGTCCAAGGACGAAAAGTTTTATTGTCCTGGGGCGGTACTATGTTTGAATATTTAATGCCCTTGATTTTTAACAAGCAATATTCAGATTGTTTGCTGGGAGAGGCTTGTGATGCTGCCGTCGACTGCCAGATTGCCTATGGAAAAAAACGGGGGATTCCATGGGGTATTTCTGAATCTGCTTTTAGCGCCATCGATTCACACAAAACGTATCAATATAAAAGCTTCGGAGTTCCCGGGCTTGGTCTTAAGCGAGGATTAGAATCAGATTTAGTTGTGAGTCCGTACTCTTCCGCACTGGCTTTAGCTGTCAAACTCGGACCGGCTATTACAAACTTAAAAAAAATGGCAGAAAAAAATAATCTGAATCTCATGGGACCATACGGCTATTATGAATCGATGGATTTTACCAGACAAAGAAGCTCTTCGGGAGAGCGCGGAGTGATTGTATACACTTATATGGCTCATCATCAGGGAATGATTTTATCCGCTATCAATAACACTCTGAACAACGATGCGATCATCAAACGTTTTCACAAAGATCCGCGCATTTGCGGAATAGATTCTCTTCTTTATGAACGCATCCCTTTTTGCTCCCCTGTTAAGATCACGGGTAGCAGAAGAGAGCCTATTTTAAAAAGGCTGGAGCCGTTTTCTCAAAGTCCTATTATGGGAGTCGTAGAAACTCCTGAAAGTGTGACGCCGAAAATCAATCTTCTGTCAAACGGAAAATATTCTCTCATGATCACCAATACAGGCGGAGGATACAGCCGTTTGAACGATATCGAAATTTATCGATGGCGCGCCGATACAACGCGGGATTCATGGGGAAGCTTTTGCTATATCAAAGATATACAATCAGGAGAAATTTGGTCATCTGCCTATCAGCCTACTCAAACTACAGGTCAGGATTATTCCGTTAATTTCAAAGGAGATAAAGCAGAATTCAGGCGCAAAGACTATCAAATAGAAACTCTTACCGAAGTCGTTGTCTCTCCTGAAGATAATGCAGAAATACGGCTGATCACCTTAATTAATCACTCTACCGAAACACGGCATATCGAGCTTACAAGCTATCTGGAGCTGTCGCTTGCTCCTCATCTTGCCGATCGTGCGCACCCTGCATTTAATAAGTTATTTATTGAAACAGAGGCGATGCCGGAAGTGGCTGCCCTTCTCGGATTCAGACGTTTGCGCTCACCCGAGGATCTCCCGATTTGGGCTGTGCATATCTTATCCACAAACGCAGCATCTTATGAAGAGATCCAATACGAAACCGATAGAAATGAATTCATCGGACGGGGTAACTCTCTAAAGCATCCGACCGCTCTTCAAAGAGACCTGTCGAATACAACAGGAACCGTTCTCGATCCTATTTTCAGTCTGCGACGGCGCATTGTCATTGAACCGGGAAGAAGAGTGCAGGTTTCTTTTGTTACGGCGATTACAGATAATCGTGCTTCTGCTGTAGAACTGATAGAAAAATACAAAGAGATAGCTGCAAGTCATCGCGCTACGGAACTGGCTTGGAATTATTCCCAGCTTGAATTGCGTCATTTACGTATTTATCAGGAAGAGGTGCAACTTTTTCAAAAACTTGCGAGTCGACTTATTTATCCTCATATCCAATTGCGATCCGGCGAAAGTCGATTGCGCAAAAATCGATTAGGACAAGCCGGTTTGTGGGCTCAGGGAATTTCAGGAGATTTCCCTATATTGGTTGTCACGGTCGGGGATATTTATGACGTCGATCTTGTGAAACAGGTGCTGATGGCCTATACATTTTGGAAATTACGCGGTTTTAAAGTAGATTTAGTTATTTTCAATGAAGAAGAGCCGGGGTATTTGCAACCTTTGCACGAATATTTGCAAAATCAGATTCAAGCTTACGGGGTCCAAACTGACAATAGAGGCGGTATTTTCTTAAAAAATGCTACCCTTATGCCGCCTGAAGAGGTGAATTTGATTTTTTCCGTTGCTCATGCCGTCCTGATTGCTTCAAGAGGTTCGCTAAGGCAGCAACTTGTTTCTCCTAAATCCAGGGAGACATATCCGCCAAAACTTCTTATTAAAGAAAAAATTCAAGATGAACCTTCCCGGCCGCTGCCCTTTTTAGAACTGCCCTATTTTAACGGATTAGGCGGCTATACTCCGGACGGACGTTCTTATGTGATTTATTTAGGACCCGGCATGAATACTCCGGCACCGTGGATCAATGTCCTTGCTAATCCGGAATTCGGAACACTCGTCTCTGAAGCCGGTTTGGGATGTACCTGGTACGGCAACAGTCAAACAAATCGACTCACTCCTTGGAGCAATGATCCTTTATTGAATCCCATTTCCGATACTGTTTATATCCGGGATGAAGAGATGGGTTCCGTCTGGACATGTACCCCTGCCCCTATTCGGGAATCGGATGCATATCGTATTTCTCACAGTCAAGGCTATACTCGCTTTGAACATAACAGCCATGGAATTGAACAGGAACTCTTGGTTTTTGTCCCTGTAAATAATGAAGGCGGCCTTCCTTTGCGTATTCAACGCCTTCGTTTAATCAATCACTCTTCACATCGACGACACCTCAGTCTGACAGCATACACAGAGTGGGTTTTAGGGGCTGAAAAAGAAGAGACACAAATACATGTCATCACGGAATGGGATACTGAAAGTCAGGCACTTTTTGCATACAATCATTATAATTCGAATTTTGGCGGATATGTGGCATTTGTGTTTTCCACTCTGCCTATCGCCTCCTATTCAGGTGATCGCACGGAATTCCTCGGACGCAATCAATCCGCTGCTGCTCCTGAAGCTTTGAATCGAAAAGCTTTATCAGGACATACAGGAGCCGCATTGGATCCGTGCTGTGCTCTACAGGTTTTGATGGAAATTGATCCGGGACAGCAAGAAGAGGGATTTTTTATCCTGGGATATGCTCCCGATGCCGCTACTGCCCGTGAGCTCATATTGCAATATCGAATCCCCGAAAAAATAGAGCAACTTTTTTCCGATACCCGGTCTTGGTGGGATAATACTTTAGAGACGGTCCAAATTGATGTGCCTGATAAAGCCACGAATTTTATTATGAACAGATGGCTAATTTATCAAGATCTCAGTTGCCGTTTTTGGGGAAGAACAGCATTTTATCAATCCAGCGGCGCTTATGGATTCCGAGACCAGCTGCAGGATAGTATGGCACTTGTTTATTCGGTTCCTGCTATCGTCCGAAAATATATCCTTACAGCTGCATCGCGACAATTTATAGAAGGGGATGTCCAACATTGGTGGCATCCGGAATCCGGAGCGGGAATCAGGACGCGTTGTTCCGATGATTTTTTATGGCTCCCCTTCGTAACGGCTCATTATGTGCGCGTTACCGGAGATGTCGGAATACTGGATGAAAAAATCCCTTTTTTGGAAGGCGATAAATTAGCGGATAACCAAGAGGAAATTTCTCAGGTCCCCCGTATTTCTTCGGAAACAGCCTCTTTATTGGAACATTGTCGCAGAGCGATTAATAGAGGGATTACTGCAGGACCTCACGGTTTACCTTTAATCGGGACCGGAGATTGGAATGACGGAATGAATCTCGTCGGAGTAAAGGGAAAAGGAGAGAGTGTCTGGCTTGCGTGGTTTTTAATCCATGTGATGAATGATTTTGCCGATTTACTCACATTCAATACGGGAAATAAAGAGGCAGGAGAAGGATTTCGGACCGAAGCGAAACGCCTTGCAGAAACAGTAGAGGCAACCGCATGGGACGGAGCTTGGTATCGTCGCGCTTATTTTGATGATGGCACTCCGTTAGGATCAAAAGAAAACAGTGAAGCCACTATTGATTCTCTACCTCAGTCTTGGGGAATTATTTCCGGTGCTGCAAATCCGGAAAGGATTGCCGTTGCACTCAAGTCTGCTGAAGAGCACCTTATCGATACAAAAAATAATATCGTTTTATTGCTCACACCCCCTTTCGATAAAATGCCTTTGAATCCGGGCTATATAAAAGGATATCCCCCCGGAGTCAGAGAAAACGGCGGACAATATACTCATGGAGCTACGTGGCTGGCTATGGGATATGCAAGACTCGGCAACGGAAATAAAGCCGCCGACATATTGAGAATGCTGTCTCCAACCTTGCATACCGGAACAGAAGAGGCGAATGAACTCTATAAAGTGGAACCTTATGTGATAGCCGGAGATATTTATGATCTCAAAAACCGGATCGGTCGCGGAGGTTGGACATGGTACTCAGGTGCTGCTGCATGGGTATATCGAGTATGGTTAGAAGAAATTCTCGGCTTTACATTACGTGGCCAAACTCTATCATTCAATTGTTCTATTCCGAAAGAGTGGGAGCAATTCAAATTACAATACCGATATAAAACCTCTCATTATGATATTACAGTAAGGAATCCTGATCATATAAATTCAGGCAATTCCCAAATCACCTTGGACGGAGTGGCCCTGTCATCGCCGGAAATTGCGTTAGTCGATGACGGTAGTCACCATGTTGTGGATGTTGTGATCATAAGAAGAGTTTAATTAAGCTAATATGAATTAAGTAATTGATAATTAGTTAGTTATATAAGATGTAATTGAATTCGCGCAGCGTTTGCTTTGCCCTCGACTCGACTTGTCGAGGCGGTTTAAGCGTTATTTTGTGTTTATAGATATTCAGAAATTCGTTCAAAGATTAGTTCTCTAATTTTTAAAAACGCATCGACAAGTCGATGCGAGGGCAAAGCGGTGACGAGTCACCGCACTCCAAACGCTGCGCGAATGATATTCCTCTTAGTTGTGGAGGTAGGATAAAAAGCGGTAGACTCCCACCTCGTACTCTTCAGGATCCCGATAAAATGTGAGGTGCGATCCGATTTCTGCATTATTCCAATGCGCTTTTCTATCGAGAATCATGATGAGGAGAGAATAATCGAGGGAAATTCTCACAAAAGGCTTTACCTCTTTTTTATAGTCCACACGTTTTACCGGATTTTCGTTAAAAGGAATTTCGTAAAGAAAACCCTGATCCGTATCTAAATATACTTTCCAATCCGATTGATAACCGTATTGCTTCATTCGGGAGCACATTTTTTCGTGAGCGTTTTGCAGCCGGATTAAAAGATCCGTCCTCTCTTCGGGAGGGATATAAAAATCGGTTTCATACAAAAATTTCTTTTTAGAGAGCACTTCCCGAATATATTGTTCTCTTTCTTCCGGATTTGCAGAGACAAAAAGTTTTGATTGCCTGTTTTCTTTCAGATCAAAATGTTCACCTGAATTAAGAAGAATCATTTCCGACAGGATATTTTTTTCTGTAAGCAACGCTTTGAATAAACGGGGAAGTTCTTCCATATAGGGCGGTGAGCGAAATTTATTGAGGGTAAATAATTTGCCTCCCAAAACATATTGTCCGGCAAAGGGTAAAAAATGTTTCGCATTGAGTCGGGATATATAAGAGCAGGCTTTTTCCAAAAATTGGTGTCGGATACGCAATTTTTCCGCTATTTTCTTTTCGACAGAAAGATTGCTAAAACATTGCGGATAGGCCGTTGCACTGCTATATCCGACAAGAATCAGATCGATCGAAGAATATTTTTCTGCGATATAATCGCACACTCCCCCTGCGAGTTCAAATTGACAGTCGTTTGTATTCAATACAGTGAAATCACCGCCGTGAAATAAAGCCAGAGAATCAATTTGGAGAGTTTTTTCCGAATGTCCGGAGATCGGACATCCAAAAAATTTTCCGCATATTTTCGGATCGCAGTTGTCGGCAGCGAGGATTTCCAGTGTAAATCCTTCTGAAAGGCTAAATGTCTGTTTGTGGGCAATTTCTATGATCTTTTCGAATCCCAAAGATTGAATGATTCGCAGAAGATATTTCTCTTCATAATCATGTATAAGAACAGGGATATTTTTCGGAAGGCGACCGAGAGTATTCCGATCCATATGGTCCGGGTGTATATGTGAAATATAAATATAATCTACATCCGCCACATCTTCCGGAGTATAAGAAAGAGGAGGGTAGTGGTACCAACTCCCGTAATATATTCCGTCAGTAAGCCAAGGATCACACAACACCTTAACACCGTTATATTCCACAATCACCGTGGCACTTTTGATGTAAGTTACCTTCATGATTTACGGCCTTATTTCAGAGTTATTTTGTTTTACCGGCCGAAAGAACTTTTCCTACCTGACCCTCCCACTCTTTTACATAGTCCAGTAGAGCCACTTTATTCGGTTTACGTTCCAAAAGTTCCAGAGTTGTGGCCAGGTTGCTGAAATGCGCAATTTTTGCAAGGAGATGCAGGTGTTTTTTGTCATCACAAGCAAAGAGAAAAAATAAAGTGGTGACGGGTTCGCCGTCGAGCGCTCCGTAATCCTGTAGAGGATGTTCGGGAAATGCGACTACTACACGATCATGCAGAGCATTGACAAAAGAATCCCGCGTATGAGGCAATCCTATTCCGTGTCCGAGAGCAGTAGGCTGAAGGCGTTCGCGATCGATGAGCATTTCTGTCAGGACATCCGGATCAAATTTGAGGTCTTTTGCAATGGTTTTCATTGCATTTCGGATTACCTCTTCTTTTTCTTTTCCGGGAACTTTGTGTAGGACACCGCCTTTATGAATGGCGCGATAAAGAGAGAATTGGCGACTACCCGTTCCATGGATATCGGCTTCTCCGAAACCGTTTGCAGAAAGTTCGCCGGATTGTTTTCGTAAGACCCAATCTTCGATTTCTATTCTGCTGAATCGATACTGATCTCCGATGCGATAGCAAGGGATGGTTCCTTGTGCAACCCATTCATCTACAGTCGATTTCGACAAATTCAGCAGAGCGGCAACATCTTTTATCGTTAAATCCATAATATCCTCCACAATTTCATTAGAAATTTTCCAATAGTTCGGTAACCTCTCTAGGAGATGATGCATTCATCAGCAGTTTTCTTCTCCCTTCGTCCTTCACTACGGAGGTGATTCCGGAGAGGATTTGCAGGTATTCCGTCTGTTTATCGTCCGGTCCGCCGATCATAAAAATGATTCTCACTAAAGATTCATCAATTGTATTCCAGTCTACACCTACGGATAAGATTCCTACTACAATAAAAAAATTATCATAATTGGCAAGCTTAGCATGTGGAATGGCAACGGCCATGCCTATTCCTGTAGAAACAATTTTTTCCCGGTCGATGATGGCTTCATAAAATTCGGTCCGGTCATCAATTTTTCCTGTGGTATACGCTAAATTTACGAGCGCTTTCACTGCTTCATCCCGATCTTTTACAGTAAGAAAAGCCACTCTTTCCGGAGCGAGATATTTAGAAATTTTATTCATATTTTTAATGTGTTGTCCTTTGAAGCTCAATGTGTTCCCGTACTTCCG
>Ga0206889_1070_pt1 | contig 15894 bp, 13 predicted proteins | sample Alteio_BWOrgHeat_57_FD_153245 | JGI IMG/M metagenome (GOLD analysis project Ga0206889, IMG submission 153245) | Enriched cells from forest soil in Barre Woods Harvard Forest LTER site, Petersham, Massachusetts, United States - Alteio_BWOrgHeat_Nextera5 ... | reverse complement strand
TTGATACTCGATAAATGCTTTACGTTTTTACAAAAGCGGTTTACGTATGCCGTTTAATAAATGAATATTCAAACAGTTTAAAAATAGAGATATGACAAATTCATCAACATCCGGATCAATGGGAGGCGCTATCCAAGTAGCGGATAGCATCTTGAATCCGATCTTAGATATTCCGGCAAGTATTGAAGTAAAAGACCTTACCGTTAGTTTTAAAACTTCCAAAGGAGTTTTTACTGCCGTGAAAGATATCAACCTTACTGTTCAAAAAGGAGAGATCATTTCATTGATCGGCCACTCGGGTTGCGGTAAATCAACCTTGATGGGAACGATCAGCGGAATGGTAAAACCTACGCTGGGTGAGGTTTACGCGAATGGTAAAGAAGTGAAAGGTCCGGGTCCGGACAGAGGGATCGTATTTCAAAATTATTCTTTATTACCATGGTTAACCGTATATAAAAATATTTATGAAGCAGTTGATTCTGTTTTGAAAGATCTATCTGCGACGGAGAAAAAAGAATTGGTGGAGAAGAATTTGAAGATGGTAAATCTTTGGGAACATAAAGATAAATTACCCGGCCATTTATCAGGCGGGATGAAACAACGTGTAGCTATTGCACGCGCCTTCGCTATCAATCCTTCTATTTTATTATTGGATGAACCATTTGGCGCATTGGATGCATTAACTAAAAGTTCAATGCATGTAGAATTATTAAAGTTGTGGAGTTTGGATAACAGGGAAAAAACCATTGTGATGGTAACGCATGATATTGAAGAAGCGATCTTCTTATCAGACAGAGTAGTAGTGATGAGTAACGGTCCTGCTGCAACCATTCGTGAGATAGTTGATGTTCCCTTGCCTCGTCCGCGTAATAAAAAACAGATCGTGCACGATGAAACATACATGGCGATACACGACAAATTATTAAATCTCCTGGTAGATAAATTCTCTATAGAAGATTAGTAGTTGCTGCATTTTGTCTATGCTTCGACAAGCTCAGCATGACAAAAAGCTGTCAGCCTGAGCTTGTCGAAGGCGGGCTAGTCAAAGGTTTTATCGTTTAATAGGAGAACACGTTAGTAGTTATAATAAATATCTTCTTAAATAATATTGCCTGTGAAAAACCCCTAAGTAAAAAGCCGAACCATTGCAATTTGGCTTTTTACTTTTGAATTACTTAAAAAATGTCTTCAGAAAAAAAACATATCAATGGTTTACCTACTACCTGCTGCTATTGCGGCGTAGGCTGCGGCATTATTGCACAAAAAGACAGCAAAGGAAAATTGCAAATTGAAGGCGATAAAGATCATCCCGTAAATAAAGGAATGCTTTGCAGTAAAGGAATGAACCTGCACTACACGGTGAATGATAAAAGCGATCGTTTATTATACCCGCAGATGCGCTATAATAAAAATATGCCTTTGCAAAAAGTAAGTTGGGATGATGCATTACAAAGAACCGCTGCTGTATTTAAAACCTTTATTGATAAGTATGGTCCGGATTCAGTAGCGTTCTATGTTTCAGGACAATGCCTCACGGAAGAATATTATGTAATTAATAAACTCGTCAAAGGATTTATCGGGAGTAATAATATTGATACCAATTCGCGTTTGTGTATGAGCACTGCAGTTGCCGCGTATAAAATGAGTTTGGGAGAAGACAGTGTTCCTGTTTGTTACGATGATATAGAATTGTCGGATTGTATGTATGTAACGGGCGCTAATCCTGCATGGTGCCATCCGATATTATGGAGAAGAGTGGAAGCGCATAAAGCGGCAAATCCAGATGTAAAAATAATTGTAGCAGATCCGCGCAGAACAGATAGTTGTTCGATCGCGGATGTGCATCTGCAAATAAATCCCGGCACGGATATTACCTTGAATCATGCCATTGGAAGATTGCTGATCGAGAATGGTGACATCGATGTAAACTTTATTAAAAAATATTCGGAAGGATTTAATGAGTATAAAAAGATCGTGCTTCAAAGAACATTAAGTGAAGCCGCACAAATATGTGGTGTGGATGAAGCAGATATACAACTGGCAGCAAAATACATTGGCAATGCCAAAGGTTTTATTTCTATGTGGACGATGGGATTGAATCAAAGCGCAATGGGGGTGAATAAAAATCTTAGTCTGATCAATTTGAACCTGATCACGGGACATATCGGGAAACCGGGCTCAGGGCCATTTTCATTGACCGGGCAACCCAATGCAATGGGCGGAAGAGAAGTAGGTGGTTTATCTAATTTATTACCGGCGCATCGCAACCTGGCTAATCCATTACATAGAAAAGAAGTGCAGGAATTTTGGGGTGGTACCACTATCTCTGATAAACCCGGTCTTACTGCAACAGAAATGTTTGATGCTTTGAATGAAGGAAAACTAAAAGCGATCTGGATCGTATGTACGAACCCGTTAGTGAGTTTGCCAAATGTAAGAATTGCGGAAGAGGCATTGAAGAAAGCGAAGTTTGTTGTGGTGCAGGAAGTGAGCAATAAGCCGGAAACATTAAAGTATGCAGATGTGATATTGCCTGCCGCGACATGGGCAGAGAAAGAAGGAACGATGACGAATAGCGAACGACGCATCAGTTACATGAATAAGATCGTTGATGCGCCGGGAGAAGCATTGCCCGATACGGAGATCATTTGTCGCTTCGCGCAAAAAATGGGTTATGCCGGATTTGATTTTAAAGATCACGACAGTATGTATAAAGAACATGCCCAATTAACTGCCGGAACAAATATTGATATCAGCGGATTGGATTATGATATCTTAAAAGAGAAGAAAACCGTTCAGTGGCCGTATACCGTTAATGAAAAAGGGGGAGGAATTGCGCGATTGTTTGCCGATAAAAAATTCTATACGCCTTCTGCGAAAGCCATTATTCATGCGGTTCCGGATGCAATTACCAGTGAGCAGCCAGATAAAGATTTTCCTTTGATACTTACTACCGGTCGCGTGCGCGATCAATGGCATACCATGAGCCGTACAGGGAAAGTAAGTAAACTCAATAAACATATAGCACAAGCATACATCGAAATAAATCCTACGAATGCGAGTTTGATCGGCATTAAGGAAAATGATATTGTAATGGTGAGATCGCGCAGGGGTGAAGTAAGGGTTAAAGCGAAGATCACTACTGATATAAAAAAAGGGGTTGTCTTTTTACCAATGCATTGGGGCAAGATATTGGGAAGTGATTTGAATCGTGCCAATAATCTTACCAGCGAATTGGTAGACCCGATCTCTAAAGAACCTGATTTTAAATTTTGTGCGGTAAGTGTAAGTAAATATAAAAAACCACATCGTCAGCGTATTGTAGTGATCGGTGCGGGTGCAGGTGCTTATGGTTTTGTTCGCTCGTACCGTGAAGTGAACCAGGATGATGAGATCATCATCTTCAGTAAAGAAAATTTTCCTTTTTACAATAGAGTGATGTTGCCCGATTATATCAGTGGTGTTCAAAAATGGGAACAACTGGTAAAAATGACGGATGAAGAAGAACCGGGTTATAATATCATATTGCACAGAGGGATCAGCGTAGAAAAAATTGATAAAGAAAAGAAGTTTGTGATCGATAGTCGCGGTAAAAAAACAGACTATGATATTTTGATCATGGCAACGGGAAGCCGCGCTGCTGTTCCAAAAAATATTCCAAACCTGCCGGGCATCTTTACCATGCGTAGCAGAACAGACGCGGATAATTTTAAAAATCATATTTCAAAAGAGGCACATGTAGTAATTGTTGGAGGTGGTTTATTAGGACTGGAAATGGCTGCCAGCCTTTGTGAGGTAGGTGTAAGGATATCGATCATTCAGCGTATTTCCCGTTTTCTGGATCGTCAGTTAGATCCGTTAGGAAGTCAGTTATTGCATGAGGAAATGATCCGCCAGGGATGTGATATCTATTATGACGAAGAAGTGCAATTATTTTACGGGCAGGAAAAACTGACAGGCGTTCGTTTAAAGAGTGGAAAACATATTCAATGTGATGCGTTGATCATTGCGATCGGAACAGTGCCGAATACTGAGCTGGCTAAATCAATTGGTTTGGAGCATAAACGCGGAGTGGTGGTGAATGATTATTTGCAAACAAGCGATCCGGATATTTATGCGATTGGTGAGATCGCTGAATTTAAAGGAACGATGTATGGTATCACGGCCGCTGCAGAACAGCAGGCGCATGTATTGGCGAATTATTTACAGGGAGATATTGCCAGTTATTATTCGGGCAGTACGTTTATGAATATCATTAAGATCCATGGTTTTGATCTTTGCAGTATTGGTATACCCGAATGTCCGAATTATGAAGAGTACGAAGAAGTAGTATTCATGGATCGGGCGAAGAACTATTATAAAAAATGTATCATACACGAGGACAAATTGGTGGGTGCGATATTGATCGGCGATAAAGAAGAGTTCCGTGAATTTAAAGAGCTGATCGAAAATAAAACGGAACTAAGTGAGAAGAGAATACAGTTGTTGCGCAGCGGTAAAAAATCAGAACCTGTATTAGGTAAACTGGTATGTAGTTGCAATAATGTGGGTAGCGATAATTTAAAAAAGAAGATCGGCGAAGGATGTACAGACTTAAAAGAATTATGTGCGATAACGGGTGCCGGAACAGGTTGTGGCTCTTGTCGCCCGGAAGTGAAAAGAATTTTGGATGAGTTGTTAAATTCTAATATTGAAAAGTTAATAGGAATAAAATGATCCGCAAAAATCATATTGTAAAAATCAATCTGCCGGGTGGTATCATGGCTTCAGGAGCAATGTACACAATCATGTGTGCTGCAGAACTGGCGCGGATAGAGCATGTGCAATTTGGTGCGCGTCAGCATATGCTTTGTAAAGTGAATGAAAAATACCTGGATGAATTTTTAGCAAGCTTACAAACTGCGGAAATTGTGTATGATCTAAGGGTGCAGGATTATCCCAACATTGTTAGTTCCTATGTAACAGAAGATGTTTTTCATAAATCGGGATGGTTGAGCGAAGGTGTATATAAAGATGTTTTAGATCTTTTTGATTATCGTCCAAGATTGAAGATCAATATCAATGAGGGCAGTCAAACGTTCATTCCGTTCTTCACGGGTAATATCAATTTCATCTCATCGCCGATAAGTAACTATTGGTATTTGGATATTCGTTTTCCACGCACCACTATTTCTTATAAATGGCCGGTACTTATTTATTCGGAAGACATCGCCCGTATCAGCAAAACAATTGAAGAAACGGTTTACAGGTACAAGGATCAGTTCTTTGACAGGGATACCATTGATACAGATGCGTTCTATAAAAAAATAAATGAACAGGAGCATTTCATCACACAACCTGTTGAACAGGCATTACAGGTTCCGGAATTTGATATGCCTTATTATGAAGGTGTGAACCGGTACAATGATAAAACCTGGTTAGGAATTTATAGAAGAGACGAAGATTATAACGTCGCGTTTTTAAAAGACACGTGTACCATTTGTTTGAAAACAAAAATAGGTCAGCTGTATACTACGCCATGGAAATCGATTGTTATAAAAGGAATATTGGAGCAGGATCGAAAACTATGGAGTTATATATTGAATGAGCATCGCATCAATGTGCGTCATGCTTCCAATGAATTGAACTGGCAGATAGAAGATCTGTCGGAGGAGAGTTTGGTATTGAAACGTTTTCTCATTCGTCTTTTTGATAAAGAAGATCTGCGGACCTATGGTTTGTGTTTTGCTATTCAGACGAAACCTAAAACAGGAACCTTTGCTTCTGTGATTATTCGAAAATTGCCCAACCAATCGGGTAATAAATACAAGATGTTTGATCGTTATGATCTTTTGTACAGCAAAGATTTCAATCCCAATTCGAAGGATTATATTTTGTTTCGCGAGAATGTAGGGAAGGATGAATTAGAAACTTATTTAATAGCGCTTTGCAAATATTATTACCAGGTGAAGAATGAAACCGCGGCAGATAAGCATACTATATTCCGCCAGCAACCGATGGCAGAAGCCACGACGGTTGCTTCAAAAGGAATGGTGCACCAATGTACGTATTGCTTTACCGTTTATGATGAGGATTACGGGGATGTGGTCAATAAAATACCCGCCGGAACTGCATTTGGCGACTTGTCCATTAATTATACTTGTCCAACCTGTGGCGCTTCCAAAGGCGAATTTGCTTTGGTAGAAAGTCCTGCAATTCTAATCTGAGGTTGTAAGAAAATGGTAGTAACTTTATAGGGATGCAATTGGTCACAGATAAATATAACAGGCAATTTAAAACACTTCGGGTTAGCCTTCTGAGCCGTTGTAATCTTAGCTGTGCTTATTGTACAATGGGTGAAGACAATGCCAAAAATAATAATAACCAGCCATTATCGTCTGCTAATGATCTGCTTGATACAATACAGAAATTACATAGCGTTTTAAATTTACAAACCATTCGTCTCACAGGTGGCGAACCATTGTTGTATCCTCATTTAATAGAAGTAATAAAAGGAATTGCTGACATGGGAATTCCTGAAATAAAGTTAACGACCAACGGATTATTGTTGGAAAGAATGGCGAAGCAGATGAAGGATGCCGGCATGCAATCCATCAATATTTCGTTGGATGCAGTGGATGAAGATGTATTCTTCTTAATTAGTAAAAGAAATCATTTACAAAAAATATTGGATGGGATCGATGCGGCTCTTGCTGTTGGATTGAATGTAAAGATCAATTCGGTGATCATGAAGGGACTGAATGATTCGCAGGTATTGCCCTTATTGCAATATGCTTTTGAAAGAAATATTACGATCCGCTTTTTAGAAGTGATGGCAATGGGGCATTTACATTATGATCCGTTAAAGTATTTATTTACACAGGAAGAAATATTGTCGGCGGCCCGAACGAAATATCATTTTGAAAAAGTGATACGAAAAGATTCGGCCACTTCTAATTACTGGCAAACTGAGGATGGGCATGTATTTGGGATTATCGCTAATGAAAGCGAACCTTTTTGTCATGATTGCAATCGATTGCGGTTGGATAGTGATGGCAATATTTATGGATGTTTAAGTAGTAATCATCCGATCTCATTGAAAAATATAAACGATGAATCGGTGTTGATCGATAAATTACAGGAAGCGATGTTGCAAAAACAAGCGGTTAAGTTTATTGGAAGTGAATTAAGTATGTTACATATTGGAGGATAAGAATATGAAAGTCCAGGTATACGCAGTATTAAAAGATCATTTTGAAAAGGAATTTGAATTGAATGGATCGATTAATTCGATCGCGGAATTAAGTGATGCGTTGATCAAACTCAATCCGGGTGTAAAAAACATTATACCTATTTGCCGTTTTGCGGTGAACGATAATTTTGTAGATAATAATTTTCAATTGCAATCAAATGACAGTGTCCACATCATACCACCCAGCAGTGGCGGATAGTTTAATGCATTTGTCTGCTGATCCTATTGATACAGTGGCATTGCTGGCATCGGCGCATCATCCCAAATCCGGTGCTGTCGTGCTTTTTAGCGGCGAGACAAGAGATAACAGCAATGGCAAAGAAGTGTTGTATTTGGATTATGAAGCACAGGAAAGCATGGCGAATAAAATGATCGGATCGATCCTGGCTGAAGCGAAAGAAAAATGGAAATTAAATATTGCTATAGCACAGCATCGTACAGGAAAAGTGGCTGTCGGTGAAACGGCTGTTGTGGTGATCACTGCATCTGCGCATCGTTCAGAAGCGTATGCTGCTAATCGTTATATCATTGATAAGATAAAACATGAAGCACCGATCTGGAAATGCGAATACCTTGCAGATGGAACAAAAGAATGGGGTGGCAATTGCAGCTGCCAAAAAATAACAGGCGATCCTAACAAACATATTTATGAACTTAAATGACCCGGCTATGAAACCTACTATCACTATTGAGTATTGTCCTAAATGTGGCTGGATGCTAAGGGCTGCTTATATGGCACAGGAATTTTTGACCACTTTTCATGATGAATTAAAAGGAGTGTTTTTATTGCCCAGTGAAACCGGTGGTCGTTATACCATTACAATAAATGATACAGTTGTTTTTGATCGTGCGACAGTTCAACACTTTCCTGAAGTAAAAGATTTAAAACAGCTTATCCGTGATAATATTGCGCCGGGTAAAAGTCTTGGTCATTCTGATAAAAAATAGAGCCCATGCAAAACCTTCTCGGTGTTGTGTTATGTGGTGGACAAAGTAAACGAATGGGTAGTGATAAAGGCTTGATGCCTTTCAATGATACCATTCGTGCAAAATATGTCGCGCAAAAATTATCTTCTTTAATTATACCGGTTGTTTTTTCTGTTAATGAATCGCAGTTTACACAGTATGCAAAGCACATTCCTGCAAATGAATTGGTCGTTGACAATGTTGATGTGGAAGGTCCCTTAAAGGGCTTGTTGAGTATGCACGCATCTTTCCCCGAAAACAATTTATTACTCCTTGCCTGCGATATGCTTGACTTGGATGAACATACTATTCTGCAAATAATAAAGATTTATGAAACAGAGCCGGGATATGATTTTTATGTGTACCAGGATGAAAAATATGCACAGCCTTTTTGTGGTATATACACTGCAAAAAGCCTGCAATCGTTATTGGTTAAGGTTAGTAAACATGCTGTTAATCAATTCAGTATGCAACACGTGCTGGATGAAGGGAATACCAAACGCATCCCCATTATGGACCATAAAGCCTTCATGAATTATAATATTCAAACAAATTAAATAAAAAGTATATTTTTGGCGGCGTCAGGTCTTTTGCCAGACCGGCTTGTCCATATGAATATAAATTGCTTAATGAAGAAAGCCTTTGTGCTTCTTCTATTTTCATGCTTTTTTATCCATGCATTCTCACAAACGAGAGTGGTGGGATACTTTCCTACCTGGGAGAATTTTCCGAATGCGATCAATACGATGGATCTTACTAAACTCACTTATATTGATATAGCATTTGCTAATCCGGATGGTTCCGGTAATATCGTCGTTAGCGGTGCAACCAATGCCAATGTAACTACTGTTGTTACCAAGGGGCATAGTTCCAATGTAAAGGTCGCATTATCTATTGGTGGGGGTGGCGCGCCGGGTGCTAACTATTCAGCGGCATTAGGTAATGCAACCAGCATGACCAATTTCATCAACAATCTTGTTCAATACACACTTACCTATAACCTAGATGGAATAGATGTAGATATTGAAGGAGATGTATTGAATGGTTCAACAGTCACCAGTGCGCAATACGAAAGTTTTGTGACACAACTGGCTACTGCGTTACATGCACATGGTAAAATAATGTCGGCGGCACTCGCAGATTGGTTTGGATCTTTTGTTACAAATAATGCAGCCGCGCAATATGATTTTATTGGGATCATGTCTTATGATGGTGCAATTCCCGGAACAGGAGATGCTCCCGGTCCGCATGCTTCTTATGATATGATGTTGACCGATTATGCATACTGGAATGTTACGAAAGGTGTTGCAGCTTCTAAAATAAATATGGGACTTCCTTTTTATGGATATGGATGGGGAACATATTCTCAATACAGCGGAGGGGTGAGCTTTGCTACGATTGTTGCTAATTATCCCGGTTCGCAAGATACAGATGTCATTGGTTCAGGTGCGAATGCCATCTATTATAATGGTATCCCAACCATACAGGCAAAAACAGCGTATGCGTCACAGAATGGTTCGGGTGTAATGATCTGGGAATTGGGTCAGGATGCATCCGGGAGTAACTCTTTATTAACTGCTATTGCGCAGGAAGACGCTGCATATCTTAATAAGAGCACAACAGAAAATGCTTATACAACGCTAACTATTCCCGGACAGATATTAGCCGCTAATTATGATAATGGTCCTGCAGGTATTGCATACAACGATGCAAGTTTGGGAAATAATGGTGGAGTAGGAAGAGTGTTGAGTGATGTTGATATGGAACAATGTTCAGAAGGTGGTTATGATATTGGATGGATAGATGCAGGCGAATGGTTGAACTATACAGTTAATGTTACAACAGCGGGAACCTATACTTTACAGGCACGTGTTACATCTCCTAATACCGGAAATAATTTTCATGTGGAACTGGATGGCGTAAATATTTCGGGAACCATTACGGTACCGAATACCGGAGGTTACCAGGCATGGCAAACAGTGAGTGTTACAACACCGGTTCTTACAACGGGAACGCATACACTAAAAATAGTGTTGGGTACAGGTGGCTTCAACTTGGAATATTTGAATTTTAATTTATTATCGGCTTCATCATCGAGTGCATACCTGGGCGTGCCCGCAGTTATTCCGGGTACAATCGAAGCAGAGAATTATGATACGGGCGGACAAGGAGTCGCGTACAATGATTCGGATGCAACTAATAACGGCACTCAATACAGGCCTTCTGAAGGAGTGGATATTGAAGCTACAACAGATGTGGGCGGCGGCTATGATGTAGGCTGGACGGCCAATGGAGAATGGATGAAGTACAGTGTTAATGTAACGCAGCCGGGGGCATATACTTTGCAGGCCCGTGTTGCTACTCAAAACTCCGGAGATCATTTTCATGTTGAAATAGATGGTGTAAATGTTTCCGGAACCATTAGTGTACCCAATACGGGTGGCTGGCAGATCTGGCAAACCGTGAGTGTTACTACTGCTGCACTCACAACAGGAGCACATACGATGAAGATCGTAATGGATGCCGGCGGTTTTAATTTAAATTATCTGAATTGGGTTATTGATAGTACAACGGATTGTCCGAATGCTTCTATCTCATTTGTTGCGGCAACGCCGATTTTTGGCAATACTTATCAATGGCAGGTTAATAACGGTACAGGATATACGAATATAAGTAATGGATCTTCTTACACCGGAGTTACAAGGGATACATTGGTGATAACCAATGCGCCTTCTTCTTTATATGGTAATATTTACCGCTGTGCTGTTACCAACAATACAGTTACTACTTATAGCCAGGCATATACATTGCAATTCACCGATACCTGGACGGGTGCTACCAATAACGCCTGGGAAACAGGCTCTAACTGGAGCTGCGGTGTAGTGCCTGATAGTCATACCGATGTTATCATTAATACCGGAACGGTGGTGCTTAGTTCTACCACCAGTATCAGAAGTCTTAAAGCAAACACAACCACTCATGTAACGCTCAATGCCGGAAGCCATTTGACTATATTGCATTAAGCAGGAAATAGTTAAATTGTTTTATGAACGCTACTACAATAGATGATATTATTACCGAACTACAGCAGATCATCGATGAATCTATCCGCACCGGCGATAGAGTTGGATATTTTGCGGCGCTTTATTATAAAGTGACATCCCATGTAAGAGACGGCATACACAATGGAGAGTTTGAAGATGGCGCACGAATGGAAAAACTCGATGTGTTATTTGCAAGCCGCTATTTAGATGCATTAAGGCAATGGCGAAATGGCCAACCACCCTCACTTTCGTGGCAAACGGCTTTTGAATCCACGAAGCGATCATCTGTATTGGTATTGCAACATTTACTGTTGGGCATGAATGCGCATATCAATTTAGATCTCGGTATTGCTGCCGCTGAAGTATCCGGACAATACCCCTTAGAAAATATTCATAAGGATTTCAACGCGATCAATACTATCATCTCTTCATTGACCTATGAAGTATTGAATGAGCTTACACAGGTCTCTCCATTATTATCATTGTTGGGGTTACATGCGGGTAATAATGATTCCATTTTAATACAATTCAGTATCGACAATGCAAGAGATGGCGCCTGGTGTTTTGCAGAAGAGCTTGTTCAAAAAACGGGAGCAGATTACGATGCCTATATTGCAGCAAGAGATAACAGCATCCAACAATTGGCAGGCGAATTAATTCGTCAAAAAGGATTGATCCGTTTTACGATCTGGCTCATTCATGTTTTTGAATGGAAGGATTCCCGCAAAATATTAAATGTATTAAGTGTTTATAAGAAGCAACGGATATCTTATAGTTCGTAGCGCATAAAAAATGCCCCCGCGATTGCGGAGGCATTAATATCTATTTAAGTAGTATTACTTATTTACGTCCTTATTGTATTGTGTTGAATACATCGGGGGCATATCGCCAAAGATCGCATGGAAGAAATCCATGAACTCTGTATCAAAAGTATAGGTTAATCTATCTGTTCTAAGCGGAGCGTCCGTGATCCATTCAGGTGTTACAAAACTTCTGGTCACTACACCGTTTCTTTCTACAGCTACTTTTACAGCACCTGGCTGTGATTTGAAACGATGCGTGCTTAAACCTGCGGGAACATCAATCGTTTCTCCGTTCACTACCAATTGTGCAGCTGATGGAAGAATGGTAACCACCTCTATTGAATCCTCGATCGCAGTTATTGTTTTTGAAGGAAGCTCAGGAAGTGTTTCGCCAATCGTTTGTACAGATACTTTATAAGGTTTTGGTGTAACATCGCTCTTGTATTTTTTGAAGAAAGCGATCGCTACATCATGATCTGCGAAAGGATTTGGTTTCCCTTCCCAAACAGATTTATAATAATTAAGCAATACGGCAAAGCCGAAATTATGGTTTACTTCGGGCGCCAAATGATGGCCTTCGGGAAAATCATTCCAGGTGATAACATTGATTAACTGATCATTATCCTTGATCGCAAATTCAAATTGTTTGCGGAAAGTTGTAGACAAGCCTACCGCCATATACTTACGCTGCATGCCTCCTATGCCGGCAGCTTCGGATGCTGCATTATCCAATATCTTCCAATCGGGATTGTTTGGTTCCAATACTTTGGATGTATAAAAGTCATCAAAAATAGAAGCGGCATATGTGCGTTTTCTTTTTTTGCAATAAGCTGCGATCATGGCATCTTCACCTTTATGTTCATATGCTTCTGTCCATAACCAAACACCCGGAAAATAATCCAGCAGGTCATCCAGGGATGATTTATCAATATCAGCATTGATGGCATAAAGACAAGCGAATTTATCACTGCAGGCATTTGCCAGTCTTTTATATGCGTCAGCTACGTAGTAGTAAGAAGGCCTGCCATGCGTATCCGCAGGTACATCGGCAATTTGTTCGCCATACCACATGTAAAGCAGTAATCTTCCATCCGGTGTTCTCAACCAACGTGGGTTATCTCTTCCCACAACGTTGAGTATATTGTTCATCCTTACAGCATATTGGATAAGGCGTTGGTTTTCATCTATCGCACTAAGACCAAAAGGGCAAATGCAGAAAGTGAATTTAAAATCGATATTTTTTTCCTGTGCTACTTTGAAATATTCGATAATGATCGAATCGGCAATAGGTTGGTCAGGCGGATAATAAAATTGGAATGCATCAATGCCACATTTCTTCGCTGCCCGCATTTCATATTCAACAGCCTCGGCAAGCGTAGCATGACTTAACATACTATCGCACATTACGTGTACCTGTGACGTACCTCCAACAGGAGGAGTTATAGGGTAATATTTTGGATCACAACCATTTTCAAATTCATGCCCTTCAAAGCGAATGATATGTGTCATACAGTGAGCAACTATCATTTTTTGATTGGTAAGCGGCAGGCTCAGTTCCGGAAGGTTTGCTAAAGCGTCATCCTGTGCAAACAGATCAGCAGCACCGAAGATGGAAAGCAAAAGCAAAGAGAGCGGTAAAGCAATTCTTTTCATTAATGGCATTTTTATTATTATGTTATGATGATGATAAAATTAGACTTTTTACACAATGCAGGATGATCGCAATTGTTAAATCAGGTCGCAAATATAAATTATTTTTATAGAGTGGCTCCCGGAGCGGTCAAAATCAAAAATGCCCCCGTAGAGCGGGGGCATCTCTATAAAAAAATAACAATTTCATTAAACTGCCATTGTGCTTAAAACATTGTTCATATTCCTCACTGCTTCGGCACTTTTGTTAAAAGCTGCTTTTTCTTCTTCATTCAATTTATAATCGATGATCTTTTCCCAGCCATTTTTACCGATGATAACGGGTACGCCTAAGCAAATATCTTTTTGTCCGTATTCACCTTCTAAGCTTACGCAGCAGGTATATAATTTCTTTTGATCTCTTACAATTGTTTCTACCAATGCAGCTCCTGCAGCACCCGGTGCATACCAGGCAGAAGTTCCGATCAGGCCGGTCAATGTTGCACCGCCTACCATTGTATCTGCAGCAACTTTTTTCAATGCTTCCGCACTTAAGAAATTGCTAACGGGTAAACCCTGGTAAGTAGCCAATCTTGTTAATGGGATCATGGTAGTATCACCATGACCACCTACTACAAATCCTTGTAAGTCGTTTGGTGAACAACCGATGGCCTGACTTAAGTAATACTTAAAACGGCTGCTATCCAAGGTGCCACCCATTCCGATGATCCTGTTCTTAGGAATGCCGGTTGATTTTAATGTTAAGTAAGTCATCGTATCCATCGGGTTACTGATGATAATGAATATCGCGTTAGGAGAATACTTCAAAATATTCTCCGTTACTCCTTTAACGATACCAGCATTGATGCCGATCAATTCTTCTCTTGTCATGCCCGGCTTACGTGGAAGGCCTGAAGTAACCACTACTACATCACTACCTGCTGTTTTAGCATAATCATTTGTGCTCCCAATAATCTTGGTATCAAAACCAAGCAAGGTAGCAGATTGCATCATATCTATAGATTTACCTTCGGCGAAGCCTTCGCGGATGTCTAACAAAACCAGTTCTTCACAAAGAGCTGCACGGGCAATATTATCAGCACAGGTTGCACCTACGGCACCGGCACCTACAACAGTAACTTTCATAATCGAAAACGTTTATTAAATGGAATAATTTATTTCGCCGCAAAGGTAATGGAAATGAGCTGTCATCCCTGCTGCAACTATTATTTTATTAGTACATGGCTTCGGCGATCTTTTGCACCGGGTAGCTGCCTTCAAAGGCTTTTTTAAACAGGCCGTTCTTGTCATAAACATGAATAGAAGGGTAGTTATGTACTTTATAAAATAAACCGATGGTAAACATATGGTCCCTGGCCATCGTAATATTAGGGTAGTTGGCGATATGATAATTGTTGTAGAATTTCATGATGATATCATAGTCGAGCGGTGATACCATTACTATTTGTGCATCTTTGAAAAGATCCATGTGTGCGATCAGTGAATCTGTTTCACGCTGACAGTGTTCGCAATCCGGACTAAAGATCATGATAATGGTTGCTTTATTCTTTTTCAGCGCGGCCTGTGTATAATCGGTGCTGTCCGGTAATTTTGTGATCGAGAAAGCAGGAATAGCATTACTGTCTACAACAACAGGAGCAACTTGAGCAAAAGATATCTTCACTAAAAAGAAGAATAACAGAGTGATCAATGGTTTTTTCACGGTCTTATTTTTTATAAAAATAGAACAACTCCCTGATAATGGGATGTTAAACGGGGGTGGAAATATTATAATTTTAAAGTTAGCAATTCTCTCATTACTTTTGCAGCCACGTTTTTAATAAAAATATTATGGCAACAACAGCAGACATGCGCTCAGGTCTTATCATCAAGGTAGATGGCAGTTTATATTCGGTAGTTGAATTCGGACAGAATAAGACCGCCCGTGCAGCAGCGAAGGTTTGGGCTAAATTAAAGGGAGTAGATAATGCCCGTTCTATTGAAGTTACCTGGAACAGCGGGGAAGTGATCTATCCGGTAAGAGTAGAAAAAAAGCCTTATCAATTCCTCTATAAAGATGACTCGGGGTATAATTTTATGGATACAGAAACCTTTGAACAGATCGCTGTTCAGGAGGCAATGGTAGACGCGCCGAAGTTCTTAAAGGACGGACAGGAAGTAACGGTATTGATCAACGGAGAAACAGACCAGCCAATGGGTG
>Ga0206889_1069_pt1 | contig 16015 bp, 4 predicted proteins | sample Alteio_BWOrgHeat_57_FD_153245 | JGI IMG/M metagenome (GOLD analysis project Ga0206889, IMG submission 153245) | Enriched cells from forest soil in Barre Woods Harvard Forest LTER site, Petersham, Massachusetts, United States - Alteio_BWOrgHeat_Nextera5 ... | reverse complement strand
GTATTCGAATACTACCGGTAGTAACAATATTGCAATTGGTTATGGAGCTCAGCCGGCTGATGGTACATCCAACGGACAGCTATCTATTCAGAATATAATTTTCGGAACAAATAATACAGGAACAGGAAGTACTCTATCAACAGGTAATATAGGTATTGGTACAGTGGCGCCTAGTCAAAAATTAGAGGTAAACGGTAATGTGCAAGTCGATAATCAATTGTTTATTGGCTCGGTGAATCCTGCAATATTAAATGATTATGCATTGGCTGTAAACGGTGCCGCAATTTTTACAAAGGTTAGAGTGAAGCTATTTTTAGAATGGCCGGATTATGTGTTTGGTGATAATTACGACCTGCCTTCTCTTGCTGAAGTGGAAAGCTATATCAAAGCGAACAAACATTTGCCTGATATGCCATCCGCAGATGAAATGAAGAAACAGGGTATTGATCTTGGTGATAACCAGGCTGCATTATTAAAGAAGGTAGAAGAGTTAACACTTTACATTATTGATCAGAACAAACAAACAGAAGCACAGGATCAAAAGATCGATGACCTTAATGCAAAGATTGCAGATCAGGCTACTCAATTAAATGAACTGCGTGATGAGGTAAATGAATTAAAACAACTGGTGCAAAAAAATAAATAAGGTATATACCCGATATGCGTTTCATCAAATATTCCATATTGTTTGTGATGACAATTGTTTCTGTGTGTTGTTTTGCACAGAAGAATACTACATCCGCTTCGTCGAAATTACGACGTGGGGATATCGTATTGGCGGATGATGATCTGGGAAATAATCCGTACCGTCTTTTAAATGACTCTATTATTATCCTCACACTCGGCGGTGTATGTAAAGGCAGGGAATTTATATGTACCAAGTTGAACGATGTATTGGTCTATAAAGAACATGGACCGGCAACTTCCCACCAGGAGGATCTGTTGAAAATACACGGTAACGTGTTATACAATTTCAATTACAGGAGTTTTATCGATACTCCTTTTCAACAAACCGGGATGGTGCAGCATATGGTGCAAACCTATATGGATGGCGATATCGCCGGAAAATATCCATTCAGGGCAGTTCTTACTTACCGTGCTTCTAATTCGCCTTATTTTAGTAATTCGTCTGATGTTAGTATTCAATACAGGCAATCGGATATGTTGGAAAAAATAAAGTCGGATCTGCGGAAGGATGTTGATAGCTCAATGGATAAAGGGCTGTTAGTAGATCCTGCCAGGAAGTATGCCTTGCATCAATCGGGTAAATACAAAGATTCCTTAGAGCAGCAAAACCCGTTGTCAAAAAAATTATACAAAGAGTTTGACACCTTGTATAGCCAGTATGCACAAAACAGAAAACAACTGGAACGTTTGCAGCAACAATCCGGTAATCAAAGTATGATGCAGGCAATCATTGAGGATCGTGAAGCAAAATTATATAAGCAACTAAGATCAACCGCAGACAGTGCTGCCGATTCTCTTTACAAAAAGAAACAGAATGGCGTGCAGGAATGGTATAAAGAGGACGGGGCGGGAAGTGAAAATAAAAAGTTGTCAAAATTCAATCTGAAAGACAGTGTTTCCAATCCGTTGGATACAGCAACTATTCAATCAGAGGAAGCAAAGTTCAAAAAGATACAGGATAGCATTACGATATTAAAGAAGGCGCTCGCTGAAAAAGAAAGTAAAATATTGCAGTTCCAAAAAAAGCTGACAGATTCTGTGCAGCAGATCAAAAGACGGATCAATCAATTAAATGATCCGCAATTGATGGCTGATTACCTTGATAAAAATGATACAACAGAAAGGAATCGTCTTTCTAAAACACAAAAACTTTTATTGTCGGTTAACCAGATCGGTATAGGTCGCAGTTGGATCAATTATTCAGATCTGACCGTAAGCAATACCTCTCTCAACGGCTTTAATATAGAAATGACCCCCGGTAATTTTTATGTGGCCACTGCAGTTGGTAGTGTGAACAGCCAGTTCCGGGATTTTATTTTAAACAACAATACTGCTACCAATCAATCCGTAAAACTATTGAGGTTGGGTGTTGGAAAGAAGAACAGCAACAATCTCATTTTCACGATGTATACCGGCCGGAAAGCGATGTTAAATACGACCGGTGTAAATGATTCAGCGGCTACGCAGCCGGTTGTTGGGGCTTCAATTTCCAGTACAAAAATATTGGATAAAAATACTACTGTAACACTGGAGTTTGCCCGCTCCTCTTATGCAGATGCTTATGATCCTTCGCAAATAAATAAAGGATTATTGGGAAGAGTGCTGAATTTTAAAATGAATGCAAATGAAGCATGGGCGGCAAGCTTTAAAAGTACATATCCGCTTACGAATACGAAGATCGATGGCAGCTATCGTAAAATGGGAGAGGCCTTTCAGTCATTTACCATATATGCCACTAATGTGAAACAGGATGCTTATCTGTTCCATGTAAATCAACTTTTGTGGAAGAAAAAATTATCTGTCGATGCTGCCATACGAAAAAATGATTTCAATAGTCCTTTAACAGCACCGGGATATGCCAACACCACTGTTTTTAAATCATTGCAGGTTTCACTGGCAGTACCGCGCTATCCGTTTGTTTCATTGGGATACTATCCTTCTTCGCAATTGTTTACAGGTAGCAATCACCTTATCTATCAAAGCTGGTATAATACACTCAATGTTATTTCGAGCCATACTTACAAAGCAGCTAAACTCAACATGAGTACAAGTGCTGTGTATACCAAGTTCTATAACAATCAATCCGATACTTCTTTCGCGTATTTTAATGCGAGTAGCTTTAGTTTAACACATAGCGTGTATCTATCACCTTTTGTTTTTCAGGGTAGTCTTACCGTTACCGATCAACTGGGGATACACCTGGTAACAGTGGAACCATTGGTTACCTGGCAGTATAAAAAAATACTAACGGTAACGGGTAGTCTTAAATGGTCTAGGTTAAATAATGAACAAACCTTATGGGGTGGAACCGCAGGTATGAATGTAATGATACCGCATTTTGGAACGATCCAATTTCACTATGATAAAGTGCATTTGCCGGCATATAATGGCAACCTGATCCCGGTAGATATGGGTCGTGTAACATTTAACAGGGAATTTTAAAATAGTATATGAAAAAGACAGTCATCCTTTTATTGTTCCAGTTGATCGTTTTCCTGTGTAGTGCACAGGTTACGCTTCAGCCTTTATTGCCGCAGGAAGGATTGTTCCAAAAGAGCCAGCTATGGAATATATTGGCGGTAAATGGTTCTGCGGATACATATGACTGTTACTTATTATTAAGCTTGCAGGACAGGGAAACGGGTACGGAGGTATTGTCGGCAACGTCCGCATTTTTTCCATTGGGTAAAGAAGCAAAGCAGTTGAACATGGCGGTTCTTACACCGATTCAATATACTTATGTTTCTTTTGCAGGAGATAAAACAAATGATTTTTTACCTGTTGGTAATTATACAGCATGTTTTAAATTAATGGAAGGTAAACAGTCTGTATCATTGGCGGAAGCCTGTGTTCCTTTTGATGTTGAGCCGCTAAGTCCGCCTATGTTGATCAGTCCGGCGGACAGTTCAATCCTGGAATCTTCTCCTACTCAGTTTAGCTGGCAGCCACCGGCACCGCTTATGATGTTTCAGCAATTACACTACGAATTGGTAATTGCAGAAATATTGCCTGGCCAAAAGCCCGAGGAAGCAGTTGAATTAAATGCTCCTTTCTATATGGACCTTAATGTTCCCGGCAGTTTTATGAATTATACAGGAGCGTATCCATCTTTTGAAAAAGAGAAATGGTACGCATGGCAGGTGGTAGCACAGGATGGTACCAGTTACGCAGCTAAAACAGCGGTTCGAACCTTTACATTGGCAAATGGCGAACAACAAACGACCCCCTCTCTTAATGATACCTACCTGTTATTGCAGGATGATGTTACCGGTACTTATCTGGTAAATAAAGGGATCGTGCATGTTAAATATTTTTCGTTCGATAAAGAGAATATCGCAAATGTTTTATTCTCCACTGATAATGGCGATGTAGTGGATACTTATAAACAGAAGATCGAGCAAGGAGACAATTATCTTGATTTTAAATTAGGCAATTCATATCAATCAGGAAAAGTGTATAAAATAGTGATCACTGACCTGGAAAATAAAAAACATTTTTTAGCATTTCGTATTCAATAAAAAATAGCAGTACTAAGATGATACAGTCATTATCCGGTAAATACAGAAAGCATATTGCATATCCGCTTTTTATTGTGTTCTATATGCAATTCCTCTCTCCATTATATGCAGCCGTTCGGATGGATGCGGGAATGCCGTTGACTTATGGTTCTTCCTATAAAGGCTATTCTTTAAAAAGAGCAAACAGGAATAATGGCGGCATAATAAATATGGGGAGTGCTCCAGCTAATAAATTCAAACTGTTCAACAAAAAAGATTCGGTGAGTTTGATGCATCCCAATAAACTATTTATTGGCGGACCTAATTCACCCGAGGCTTCCAGCTTTAAGGCAGTGGGGTCTGATAATCTGGTAAACTTATTTAATGGCAGCTTTTCTTATAGTATTCCTTTATTGGATGTAGATGGATACCCGGTAAATTTATTTTATAATGGTGGTATTACGATGGACCAGGATGCGAGTTGGGTAGGACTTGGTTGGAATATTAACCCCGGTTCTGTTAACAGGGATATGCGTGGTGTGCCGGATGATTTTGATGGAACAGATCTGCTTACCGTAACTCAAAGTATTAAAAATAACCAAACCTTTGGTGGTAATGTCGGGGCTGATTTTGAATTGCTTGGAATAAAAGGTTTAGGTGGTGGACTTTCAGTAGGAGTTTCTTATAATACTTATCTCGGTCCTGCTATTGATCTGGGGGCAAATATTTCTACTTCTATTTCAGCACTTAAAAATCTCAAGTTTGAAAAAGCTGCAAAAGAAGGGTTGACATTAGATCTTGATCTGAGCTCACGTGGAGGATTTACCATTTCGCCATCATACAACGCACAACTTTCTGTCGTACGTAATAAAGTTGATGAAGGATTGAAGTTGAGTACAAGTTATAATTCACGGACAGGACTAAAAAGCATGACTATAACAGGTCAAACCACCCTTGAAAGAGATGATTGCAAACAGGCTCATACAATGGATAACATTGAAAATGGAGCATTAGGAAGTTTGTTAGGAGGATTGCACCAGGGTGGAACTATTAGTTTTTCTAAGCCAAGTTATATGCCATCAATGCGTATGCCGATGGAAAATCTTTTTGCAGAAGGACAATTGGAGCTGGGAGGAGGGATATATAATTTCAGGGGTTCTGCAACATTTGATGGCTATTATTCTCAATCAGATGTGCCTTCTGAGTGGAAGACGGTGACAAAGCCATTGGTAGGTTATATGTATTCTCAAAATGCAACTAATAATGAGGATGCCGTAATGGACTTTACAAGAGTTAATGATGGAGAGGTTACCCCAAATACTCCTGTCATCTCTGCACCGGTATATACCTATGATATTTTTTCTATACAGGGAGAAGGGACCGGTGGAACGATCAGGGCATATCGTAGTGACATGGGATATGTTCGTGACAACGTAACCATCTCAAAAGATAACAGTGTTTCGTTAGGTGCGGATATTGCACCACCGGGACATTTTGGTGGTAATTTTAATTTTACTTCTGCACCTACAAGAGTAGGTGGCTGGCAAAATGGAAATAATACAAGTAATGCATTGTTGCAAACGCTTGCATTTAAACCGGCAGATCAATCCGGTTCATCCTTTGAAAATGTATATTTCAAAAATCCAGGGGAAGCAAGTGTTACCAATGATGAGCTGGTAAACAGGATCGGTGGCGATAACCTCGTTAAGTTTCACTTAACAGGTGCCGGTAATAATCCAACCTTGAACTCCAGCTTAGAATTATTTGATAAAAAAACAGGGAACGCTATTAGCGGCCTCCTATTGCCTATTAGTAATGCGGGCTTACAAAGCAGGGATAAACGTACACAGGTTATTACTATGCTTAATGCAACGGATGCTTCACACATCGGTTTGGATACATGGATCAAAAATTATTCGGGAACGGTTGACCCGACAACTAAGACTTTACAGTATACCAATATACCAAGGGTAGGCGGTTATCGCAAAGGGCATCATATTTCTGAAATTGATGTGCTGGAACAAAATGGTATGCGCTATGTATATGGTATCCCGGTATATAATGTTAGGCAAAAAGATTTCACCTTCTCTGTAAATCAAACTCCTGCTAATGCTGTTAATAATCTTGTTGGTTATACCAGCGATGAACCAACAATAGGTTCTTCCGATCTGACTGGCGTGGGAATTGATGGTTATGTACAAACACAGGAAACACCGGCTTATGCATCCTCTTTTTTACTTACCGGTTTACTCTCCCCGGATTATGTAGATGTGACCGGTGATGGTATTACGGAAGATGATCAGGGTACGGCGGTAAAATTTAATTACACCATGTCTTCAGGGTTGCATACATGGCGTACACCAAGGGCTCCGCAGGGAACTACTCAGGAAACCCCAACGGACGGATATGTTATTGATCAGGCAAACCCCGGATATCTTGCCAGCTTTAACGAAGGCTTGCGAACAGAAAAAAAAGATAATAAGGGAACGATCAGCTATGGCGAAAGAGAATCATGGTACCTGAGTTCCATTGAGTCAAAATCAATGATCGCTATTTTCACCACAGGTTCACGATATGATGGTAAAGGAGTAAACTATGATCATACTGCTCCGCTTGATGCGAATGGATTACGAACAACCGGCTACTCGGGTATATTTGGAACAGTGGATAATACGGAAGATGCTGTTAAGGAATTAGATCGTATTGATCTGTATACAAAGGCGGATATTAAACAATATGGTCTTGCAAATGCAAAACCGATCAAAACAATAACATTTAATTACAGTACTAAATTATGCCAGGGAACTCCTGATAATGCCAATATTGACGAAAGTTCCAGCGGACCTGTTGCCGATCCGGATAAAGGGGAAGCTTATGAAAACTCCGGGGGTAAACTTACATTGGAGTCCATCGAATTTTCTTACAACGGACAATCAAAATTGAAAAAAGAAAGATACGTTTTCAGTTATGGGGACGAAAATTCAAAAGTGGATAATCCGGATTATGCGTTAAACGCAACCGATCGCTGGGGAACGTATAAGCCGGTAACCGATCCAACAACAGGAACTGCGGTTAATCCTAATGGGTTAAGTAATATTGATTATCCATATACCAATTCTGATAAAGCAACAGATGATAAATACGCTGCAGCATGGGACCTGAAAAAAATATTATTGCCTTCAGGAGGTCAGATCGAAGTTAACTACGAATCGAACGATTACGCATATGTGCAAGACAGAAGGGCCTGCAATATGTTTAACATTGCCGGCTTTGGATTCTCTACCGATTATAATGGTAGTAATGAAATGTTTGATGGTCCACTCGACAATGATTATGTATATGTTAAACTGCCACAGCCGTTGGTAAATACCGATCCTGTTAAAATACAACAGGAGATAGTTTCGAAATATTTGGTCGGTCTTAATCAGCTGGCCTTTAAGCTGCAAATAAATATGCCCAATACGGTAGCACCCGAACCGCTTACGGTATACGTACCTTTCGATATAACGAATACTGCTAATTATGGTGTTTGCGGTAATGACCACAGTTATATTTATTTCAAGATAAGTACACCGGATGTTGAAAGTCCCTTATCAAGAAGTTCGATAGGATTTCTTACAGGGGATATGCCCGACCAGGCATTCCCCGGCTATAATATAGATGTAACAAATATCTTAGATTTTGTAGAGATCGTTCCGGATCTCTTAAGAAATCTTGCATTGGCCTTCAGTAATGTAGATCAGCAAATGCGCATTTTTGGATGGGGAAGATCAATAGTGCTGGCCAGTTCTTTCATACGACTTGATAATCCGGCGGAGCAAAAGTATGGTGGAGGTGCAAGGGTTAAAGAGATCGTTCTTAAAGATAACTGGAATGCAATGACCGGACAATATCTTTCTCAATACGGACAGGATTATGATTATACTACAACAGAAGTTACGAATGGTGCCACCAACACGATAAGCAGTGGTGTGGCATCTTACGAACCGGGTGTTGGTAGTGAAGAAAATCCTTTTAGAGAAGCACTTTCATTCAGTAATAAACTTCCACTTGCTTCGGCTCAATACGGCGCTATTGAAATGCCGATGTTGGAAGCATTGTACCCTGCACCTGTTCTGGGGTATAGTAAAGTCACCGTTCGATCGATCAATCGAAATGCTACACAGCAGAATGGTAACACGTTGCGTTCTGCTATCGGTAAACAGGTCACTGAATTTTATACAGCAAAAGATTATCCAACTATTTCCAATTATACTCCAATGACATCATTGGATCATAATACGGATCCCGCACTTTCATTCTTTTATAAAAAGATCATTAATGATCGCGCAATATCGCAGGGTTTTATTGTGGAGACAAACGATATGCACGGCAAATTAAAATCGCAAACGGCATATAGTGAAAGCGATGAAAACACACCGCTTTCATATTCCTATCATACTTATACCAATACCGGAAAAAATGGATTGAATGACCAGGTGAGTTTTGTAGATAACAACGATAATGGAAAAGTAACGCCGGGTAATATGGGCATTGATATGGAGTTGATGACGGATATAAGAGAATTTTCTTTGGAAAGCAATGGCTTAAGCATACAGGCCCAGGTAGATATATCTCCGCCGGTTTGGATACAGCCTACGGTATATCCATTGGTTACTTACGAAGAAAATATATATCGTGCTGTTACCTGCACCAAACTCATTAATTACCATGCAATAGAAGACAATGTAATTGTAATGGATAAGGGAAGCGTGGTAAGTACAAAAACGATTGCCTATGATGCGCAGACCGGCGCTCCAATTGTTACACAAACAGCCAATGAATTCAATGATCCGATCTATAATACAAGATACCCGGCTTATTGGGCCTATAGTGGGATGGCGCCGGCTTATGAAAATATTGGCACGCAGTTCAGTGGTGTAACATTTAATAGCGGGAAGATCGTTAGCGGTGTAGCGGACCAAAGTGTTTTTGAAAGCGGGGATGAATTATATATTACGGCCGCCTCTGCAAGTACTACTTGCGTAAACCCGGGGTCGCCTTCTGATGTTATTAAGCTTTGGGTTTTTGATGCCAATAAAAATAATACCGCGCTAACAGTACCTTCTGCTAACCGCGATCTGTATTTTATCGATTCCAAAGGAAATTTATATACCAATAGCGATGTAAGTTTTACAATAGTACGTAGCGGGAAACGCAATCAATTGGATTTGAATGCGGGCTCTGCTACCACCATGAACGACCCTATACAGAATAATAAATTATTCATTGATTATACAAGTAACACGGTAAATGCTTCAGCAGTAGAGTATAAAGAGAAATGGCAAACGGATAAAGATGTGTTTAATAAATATTCTTTAGCTACCCCATCAACTAGCGGGAGTATTATTAATGGTGATTTTTCGGAAGGTAATGCAGGGTTTACATCAGATTATACCTATAGACCCAATGGTGATGCCAATGATGATTATAATATAGGAACTAATGTAAAAGCCTGGAATCCGGGACTTGGCAATTGTGGAGATCATACTTCCGGTGGGGGTAATATGATGATGGTAAGCGGATATTCACCTGCGGCAAACAGAAAAATATGGGAAGAGTCGGTAACTGTTGTACCCAATACAGATTATGATTTTTCTGCCTGGTTGGAAAATATACTCACTGTAGGGAACGGGCCAAATTTTCAATTTTTCATTAATGGTATTCAGGTAGGCAATACTTTTCAGCTACAACAAACAAGCACTTCTTTTCAGCAAACACCATATATTGTTAACTTCAGCAGTACTTGTTCCTGGAATCAATTTTATACTATATGGAACTCAGGGATTAATACAACGGCAGACATTAAAATTATTAATGCAGTAGGGGCAAACGCCAGTAATGATTTTGCGTTGGATGATATATCCTTTACTGCTAGTAGTTGTGAAGGATCTTTACCTGCTCCGGTCGAAATAACAGATTGTGCCGGCTATTTAGAGAAAAGTATAAATCCTTATATTAAAGATCTCTTAGGAAACTATAGGGCATATCGTAGTTATACATATTATGGCGATAGAAATGAGAAAGATCCAACTTCAACTACCGCTATTCGTAAAAATGGTTATATCGCCGGCTTTAGTAATTATTGGAATTTTGATAACAATAGTAACCTCGTTCCTATTCCAAATGCAAATTGGGTATGGAACAGTGAGCTTACCAAGGTAAATTCAAAAGGGCAGGAATTGGAAACCCATGATCCACTTGATCGTTATACCGCAGCACAATATGGCTATGCTAAGAACCTGCCAATTGCTGTAACGCAAAATGCCCGCTACGGCGAAAGTTTTTATGAAGGCTTTGAAGATGAAGATTATTCAGAAGCACTCAATTCTATATCACCACAAATTTGTCCCCTAAATAAGTATATTAATTTTACCGGTGGAGAGAACGAGCGGTATCTGGTTCTTCAATCTACGACAAGTTCTCATGTTCCTGATTTTGAAGAAACGCAGGTTCAGGCACACACAGGGAATCACCTGTTTTTCGTTAGCCCCAATAATCAATATACGATCCCTTTGTCTGTTACACAAAATGTAGCGGATAATTTCAATATTCAAATACAACCAACTTCTGTTACTAATTCCCCATGGATACCTGTAAATTCTCATGGCGTAGAACAATATATATACAGTAACGGTCAATTGATTAATAGTACCCAAATCACTACCAACGATCAAAATACATCTAACTCTTTTACGGGATTAGAAATAACCCCAGCCACTGTCAATGCTGTGGGACACCAGTATCCAGGTACAACTACCATAACACAGAATTCGTATTTTCAACCACCAACTACAGGTGCTTATATATTTCACTTTCGTTCGAGTGGATATGTTGGGAAAGCGCAAATAATTATAAGAGATGATCGTAATTCTGGAACTCCGGATTTTTCTCGGTTTTCTTTTTCTCCGAACTATCAATACGATCAAATTTTTACAAACGGGGGCTTTGCACCTGGGGTAGATGAAGGTCTATGTGTTTATAACGGTACTTATGATTTTGTGGGCTGGATAGGGGGGTATGATATACTAGTAACCATTCCAATGTGCACTAATCATTTATATGAGTTTATTTTAAATTACCAAGGTGATCCAGCTACTCTTGGGAATGTTGACAATTGTGTGGATAGGAACTTTCTAGGAGCTTACTTTGATGATTATTCACTTGCAGGAGATATGCCGAATACACCTTTTTATCCTGCCAAGCAACAACTTGATAATACCTGTTATTTTAATGAGCCTATCCCTGCTACAACCGATATGCAAAACCAAACATTTGCTTTTGTGCCTGGCAAAAAAATGCAGTTCAGCGCATGGGTAAGAGAAGATTGTGGTGATCCATTAGGTTTGGGTGCAGCTTGTACAGCTACTACTTATGCGAAAGATCATATTGCTATTCAGTTCCCTGGTAGTACCGATCCAGTTAATCCAAATCTGGTTACTTTAACGCCAAACGGCAATATCATCGAGGGATGGCAAAAAGTAGAAGGAGTATTTACTGTTCCAACGGATGCTACTACTGCTAACCTAGTATTGGCAAATGATTATGCGGATGATGCAAATGGTAAAAGGGTATACTTTGATGATATACGGATACATCCGTTCAATGCTAATATGAAGAGTTATGTATATGACCCGCTGACCTTGCGACTTACATCAGAACTGGATGAAAACAATTACGCTACTTTCTACGACTATGACGAAGAAGGCCAGTTGATACGGGTAAAGAAAGAAACAACGGAGGGTGTAAAAACGATCAATGAAACGCGTAATGCTAAACAATCAACGGTAATAACGGTTCAATAGCAAGAGTGATCTTCAGTGAAACACAAAGAATAATTATGAAAAGGTATAAAAAATATTTACTGCTGGTATGCCTGTCGGGCTTTATACAACATATAAGCTATGCACAGCGCGTTTCGGATACAACTGCCGTAATAAAGGACTACAATAAACTAATGGCCTTTATTTCGCAGCCATATATACATTATACAATGTTGTCTAGAGTAGCTGCTGATCCGGTAATGCTTGCAGAAGATACACTTACTTCAACGGGTGAGTTTTATAAAAACCAAAATGATATCTATTATTCCGGCGGACAAGATGAAATGTACCTCGAAGACAGTTTTAAGATACAGATCAATCATGAACGAAAGACCATCTGGATAAGTAAGATCGATGATGCCGCAAAAGAAAAGTTGAGCATGCTTCCATTAAGCGGTAAAAAATTCAGTGATATGTTGAGAGAGGAATACACTATCAGCAGATCATCATTGAATGATAGTACGGGCCAATTCAGTTTTGATACAAAACCGGTTGTAGGGGCTGCATCTCAAAAGACAACCAATATCACCGTAGTGTATCTCAAAAAGAGATACCTCATCAAAGAAATGGATATAGAAGTGCGTATGCAGGAGCCGGCCGCGGATGCAATTGTAGCGGCATTAAAAGGAGAGGGCGTTGATGTAGCGAAGTTGACACAAACAATAGACGGCAAAGATTATTTGGTAAAAAAGCAACGCCTGGAAGTAAACTATAATGACCTTGAGGTTACAAAACAAAGTGTTAGTCAAATGCCAAGTTGGAAAAATGCATTGGAATACGACGAATCAATAGGAGCATACATCGGGTATGCAATAACAAAGATGTTTTAACCGTCATCTCTTACCGGTCTTGATCCGCCGGGGGGATATTGGCAAAGCCAAACTTATATGAGAAAGTATTTTTTTTGTAAACTGTTCTTTTCACTTTTAGTAGTGCTTTGCATTACGCAGGGAGCCTTTGCCCAGTTTGAAGAAGGTAAAGAAAACGTGACCTCAGCTCATCTTGATGGGCTTGCAATTGTTCCGGGTGCAACTGCATCGCAAAGCTATGTCACTGCCGGTGAAGATTCTAAAAAGATCACGAACGTTATTACATTAAAAATAGATGAACAATCCAAGCTTTATTTTGCCTCTGGATTCAAAGCAACGATCCCGATAACAATTCAGAAATGGCCAACACTGAATGGTCCTGAAGATGATCCTATCCATACTTCTTTAATAGTGAACTATGACCCTGCAACCGGTGCAAAATATGATGTAAGGTCTTATTATGTTTTGGATAAATCCTATGAAAAAGTTGTTGTGACCGTAGAAGATGGCAATCCGACTCCCTATATAACCGGGCAATCGGGCGGATGGGATCCAACTGCTGTGTTGAAATTAGAAAATGAGATGAAGGTGTTGAGGTACTATACCTTGTCTACCAATACAAGTGATCTCACACCTACTATTAATGCTCCCGCATTTAACCAGGATGCGGCAAATAATATAGACGCGGCAAATGTTTCATGGGCATGGTCAACTGCTACCAATAATAATATGTCCCAGTTAGAATGGGCATGGGTAGAAGATGATATGCTGGGTTTCTATCCACAGGAACCTGTATACTATAGTAATAGTTCCTCTCAAGGTTCTCAGTTAGATATGAAAAGTATATTTAAAGAGAACAGTACCCGTGTTGATCTAAATTATACTCAAAATAATTTCTCAATACCGCTTTTATATGAAGGCGTTGGACATTTGTATTATCGGATAAGAGCCGCTTATAGAAAAGATGATGGTGCTATAATTGCAGGCCCATGGTCTACGATCCAATCATTTGCATTTAACGGGCATGCCCCAAATCTAAACTGGCAGAGCAGTACCAGTTTTGCAGAAGATGCAAAGTTGAAAAGTGTTATACAATATTTTGACGGAACATTGCGCAGCAGGCAAACAGTTACTAAAGATTATCAAACCGGTAATACTACTGTTGGCGAAACAATATATGACCTGCAGGGAAGACCCAATGTGCAAATCCTTCCCGCGCCTACTAAGGATATGGTGATCCATTATTTTCCGGATTTTAACCGTTTTGTAGGACAGGATTTTGTTACAGGACCTGACGGGCAACAACATTTAGATGACCCTGCTAAATATTTTGATCTTACTCCTGCTGATGTTAAATGTAACCGATCGCCGGCTCTTGATCCAGCTTATGCCAGTGGCGCAGCACGCTATTACTCTCCCAACAATGATTGGTTGAGTACTGAAGAGAAATCAAAGAATATCCCTGATGCTAATGGTTATCCATATTCGGAAACAAGATACATGGATGATCCGACGCAGCGTGTGGCGAGCCAGGGTGGTGTTGGAATTGACCACCAGATAAATAGCGGCCACGAAACAAAATATTATTATGGTAAACCTGCTCAACAGGAATTAGACGCGTTGTTTGGAACAGAAGTTGGAGATGCCAGTCATTATAGTAAGAATATGGTGCAGGATGCGAATGGGCAGGTGAGTGTAACCTATGAAGATATGCACGGACGTACAATTGCAACAGCCTTGGCCGGAGACCCACCGTCGAATCTTTCGGATATTAGAAATTCAACAGACTATCCGCAAACCAGTGGTACTATAACCAATCAATTATTAACTCCTGCTACCAATGTTGTAAAAGGGCATTCGATAGAATCTGTTAGTTCGATCCTTATACCATCACCTAATACAGCAGCCACTTTTCATTATTCATTTACTCCAGCTATTCTTAGCCAGATGAATTGTAGTAATCAACCCGTTTGTTTTGACTGTAAATATGACCTGGAGATATCAATACGTCATGAAGGATGTGATAATGAAGCTCCTATTGTAAAGGATTATAATAATTTGCAATTGGTGCCGGCAGATCAGTCTTGCGCTACTTCTATGGGTTTTATCGGGAATGGAATAACAACACCTACGAATGATATTGTTTTTACACAGCTGCTTAGTCAGGGTTCCTGGGTCATACGCAAAACGCTTACGCTAGATGAAGATGCTTTTAATGCAGATAAAAATATCGCATTAAGCCAGTTCTTATGTACTACGGAAAATGATCTCTACACTTCGATCTATCAAACTTTGTCTCAATCTTCCGGATGCGCTACTCCCATTATTGATAATAGTATCAATCCAAATATGAGTACCCTGGGAAGGTTGCGCAATCAGATGTTGGAAGACATGACGCCTTACAGGGGGCAGTATGCATTACCACCGGTTAATATTACTACAAACCCTTTCCTGCCCGGCAGTGTGGAAGCGAAGTATAATATTTTTACTACTGCAACGGGTTTTGCAGGAGCTGCCAGTCAACCTTATTTCAGGAATCCTGTAACTGAAGCCGGAACTCCATCAAATTATTTGAATGATCAGGGTGCTGTTGATCCGGCCATTCAACCTACAGGGGATTATAGTTTAGCTAATATTTCTACTGATAATTTTACAAGTGTATTTCAACCCTCCTGGGCAAATAGTTTAATTTATTATCATCCTGAATACAGCAAGCTGCATTTTGCAGAAACAAATTTACCGGATGCATATTCGTGGATGGACAATGTAATGAATTGCCCGACATATGCAAAGGCGCAGCAGTTAGGATATATCAATGCTTCGGGAGCAATTGTTATTTTTTCTCAAGATCCATATTTTACAAAAGCAAACACTTCGCAGGATCAAACGCAGATGTCGAATGATATCTCTGCATACATAACTCCAACCAATGGAGCTCCGTTCGGTAGTAGCAGTTCTTCCAACCCTTCTATCTGGCAAATGGTCAACAGTTCGATATTATGTGCCAATTTAACGGGTACTGCACAGTCTACCTGTTCCGCAAATGCTAAACAGGATGGCATAGATCCTGCTATCACTGCACCTGCTGACCTGGATAAAGCATGGCAGAGTTTTGTTGCGCTTTATTCAACTTACCGCAATGCGATGGTAATTAATTATA
>Ga0206889_1067_pt1 | contig 16240 bp, 17 predicted proteins | sample Alteio_BWOrgHeat_57_FD_153245 | JGI IMG/M metagenome (GOLD analysis project Ga0206889, IMG submission 153245) | Enriched cells from forest soil in Barre Woods Harvard Forest LTER site, Petersham, Massachusetts, United States - Alteio_BWOrgHeat_Nextera5 ... | reverse complement strand
CTTTCGCCTGAATATCTAAATCGGTCGCCTGCCCCTGGATCACTCCGCCGAGAAGAGGCTGATGGATCATAATCCGGGAATGAGGTGTGGCGAAACATTTTCCGGGAGTCGCGCAGAGGCTCAGAATGGATCCCATTGAGGCTGCGAGTCCGGTGATTAAGGTGATGACCGGAGAGGTGATCATTTTCACTTGGTCCCAGATGGCAAATCCTGAGTCTACTGATCCGCCCGGACTGTTGATGATGAGAAGAATCGGTTTTCCGGGATTGCTTAATTCGAGGAACCATAATTTTTTTATGATTTCGTTCGCTGTTCTTTGATCAATAACATCGCAGATAAAAATTCGTCTTGCTGCTAGAATTGATGCATCGATCTGATCGTTCAGTTTTCCGTAATGATGACTTGACTTATCTGCCATTTTGCTCTCCGAATATTCGTTATTGAAATTTTTTTATGCACTACAAGGAATATCTACACAACACTCTTCAAGGAAAATTTCAGGGTAAAGAGGATATCCCTGTAAAAGTTCCGCCACTTGAGAACGTGTGTTTTGTAGTGCGTTCTTTTCGATTGTATAATTTGCTTTGCTTTTTTCTCCGTTCTTTTCTGTCGGAGTGATATTTTTCAGAATGGAATAGATGATTTCTCCGATCTGATCCATTTGCGGCTCTGCCATTCCGAGAGTTGTCATTGCCGGGGTTCCGATTCTGATTCCGGAGGTGTACCACGGACCGTTTTTATCATCCGGAATCGCATTTCTATTGACCGTGATTCCTGCATCGCGCAGAGCTTTTTCCGCTTGCCTTCCGTTAATTCCGAAAGAGGAGAGATCGACAATCACCATATGGTTGTCGGTACCGTCGGTAAGAAGTTTTACCCCTTTTTTCATGAGGGAGGCGCCTAAAGCCTGTGAATTTTTGACGATTTGGTGTGCATATTCTTGAAATTCCGGGGTGTTTGCCTCACGAAATGCGACCGCTTTTGCGGCCATGACGTGGGGAAGAGGGCCGCCCATTACGAGTGGGCATCCTTTATTTACAATTTCGGAATATTCTTTTGTACAGAGGACCACTCCGCCTCGCGGACCTCTCAGAGTTTTGTGCGTTGTCGAGGTGACGATATCTGCCCATTTCACCGGATCGTAATCGCCTGTGAAGACTTTTCCTGCTACAAGACCTGCAAAATGTGCCATGTCGACCATGAAGACCGCTCCGACACTGTCGGCAATTTCGCGCATTTTTGCAAAATTGATGAGGCGGGGATAGGCGGAATATCCTGCGAGAAGGATGAGAGGTTGGACCTCTTTTGCCTGAGCCAGGATAGTACTGTAGTTGAGTTGCCCGGTTGTTTTGTCCACTTCGTAGGCGTAGGCCCGCATCATTTTCGATGAGATATTATGGCGGAATCCGTGAGTGAGATGGCCGCCGGAATTGAGAGACATTCCTAAAATTTTTTGTGATCCCAGGAGTTGACGGATTTTTTCGTATTCGTCGGGAGTCAGTTCTTCTAATGTTTTTTTACCTAGTTTTTCGATCTCTTTTTTCTGAATTTTTTGAGAGAGGATAGACCAGAATGCGATGAGATTTGCATCGGCGCCCGAATGTGGTTGGACGAAAGCATGGTCACATCCGAACAGTCGGCATAGTTCTTTGCCTGCGAGATCTTCTATATTGTCTACGTTGTCACATCCTGCATAAAAACGGTGAAAAGGGTAGCCCTCTGCATATTTATCGGTGAGTAGATTTCCCATGGCCAATTGGACGGCTAGGGAAGAAAAATTTTCCGAAGCGATCAGTTTTAAATGAGTTCGTTGATCAATCAGTTCTGCGATGATACTTTTTGCCACTTCCGGATGCAGTGCCATGAGATGATCTAAAGAGGCCAGATAGGCAATGGCTGCTGATGATTGTTCCGATTCCGGTATTTTTTTTAGATAGTTGCGTAATAGAGCAGACATTTTGATTCTCCCGTGTCGGCGAATAGCTTTAATTCTTATTTATTTTGGTCGATTTCCGATAAAATGTAAAACATATTACCTGCGATCCCCGGTTTTTTTCCGCATTTATAAGAGGTAATTGAACTCGCGCAGCGTTTGGATCTTTTAAATTGCCGTTAATTATATAAGAGGCAATTGAACTCGCGCAGCGTTTGGAGTGCGGTGACTTGTTCACCGCTTTGCCCTCGACTCGACTTGTCGAGGCGTTTTCTTAATACTTCCGGAATATTAATTAATTAAGTTTTAACCTCCTCTTTTAAACACAAAAAATCATAAAAACGCATCGACAAGTCGATGCGAGGGCAAAGCGGTGACAAGTCACCGCACTCCAAACGCTGCGCGACTTAAATTCTATTTACTGTAACATGTTAATTATCAATTACTTACGCTTATTTTTCTGTAGTTCGATTTTGATGACTTCACCATCTGTAACTTTACGCGTCAACGGACCTATTCCCTTGATGTGAGCACCCGGCAGAAGCTGCACCGATTCAATAACTTTCTTTAAAGTAGTGTCGCGAGGAACGGTAATTGCCCCTTTTTTTGAAACGGCCCCTTCGAGGTATACTGTTATTTTTTTTATCGTTTTGATGTGTAATACAAGATCTTTGAGAATTTTTCCTTTGATGTGTAGGTCCGAGAGGTCTGCCTCTTCACTTACTCCCGCTTCGTCCAGAATTTCTTGTAACACCTTCCCTTTTTCACAAATATAAACTCCCGGACAACTGACAGCTCCGTTTATGGAGACATGAACAGAATGCACACGACTTTCGTTTGGGTCTCGAAAAAATTCTTTTTCTTCGGCACGAATGTTTACTAAAAGTAAAAAGAGGAGAAAAGCGCCTGTTACTGCAACGGCCAGCCATTCATGAGGGGGAAGGGCGGGAGAATCGGGAAGTTTCATGAGAATGTCCTTACACTTATTTTATCATCCCGGAAGGGGTACATGTATCATCTGCTCCGGTTTATATAAAATATTGTAAAGTTCTTTTGATAATCCGAATATTTTTGTAACTGTCCATCCTACAGACATGAGCAAGATAAAAAGAGGATCGAAGAGTATTCCCATAAAAAATCCGACACAACAAAGAATGCCCAAAGCGATGATGCCGATGTGATTGACGATTTCCAACCGGTTTCTTTTTTTTTCGGTTTTTTCATTTTTTTCTGCCGTTTTTACATTCGGGGACCATACATTCAGTATTTTAAAGTTGCAATCATTCATCAGAGAACAACACGTAGTCATACACCCTTTTTCATTAAATCCGGATGTCTCCTCTATATATCGATTCCATCGGTCGATTTTTTTTTGTTTGTCGTTTGTGTAGTGTGCAATTGCCTCTTTTTCTTTCTCGGGAATAGTTTCTAGTGACATCCGAAATTTTAATGCATCAATTTTCTCTGTCATACGACTTTTCTTTGTCCCGTACTTTTGCAATAATTCCGCTTTTCCGATCTCTTTTCTATCGGTCCATTTTCGTTTTTTTTCACGACAATTTTCCGTGTATTTTCCGGCCATCCGGATTTTATAAAGGGAGTCTATAATCCCCAAAAAAGAGCAGGGAATATAAAACATATGAACCGCAACGCTCAGGATTATTTTTGCAGCCCCTAAAACAAATACTCCGATACAATCAAAAAATTTTATAAATTCTAAAATATTGGCTATAGAGAGTAAACAGGCTCCGGCGGTTTTCATGAAGGTCCAATAACCGTCATCCTGAATAAGATTATTTCGTGTCTTTTTCTTATGGGCAATTTCGTCAATCGAGTGTACTTTTTTTCCCATCGGCCTCCAATCGTCTTTCATCCAATCGTAGGCAGTGTTTTTGCAGTTTTTTTTCCAAAATTTCCAAGGATGGTCATCGATTCTATTATTCACACAAAGAAATTCGTACAGTCTGTCTACTAAATAAAATCCGCTGATGAAGCAGGATAATCCGTTTAATTTAACGACAATTTTTGTGATGGGTTCAAACCATGAATCCTTCACTATAAAACAACACGTTTTGATTGCGGTCAAACTGTTCAAAAATATTTCGACTACTTTGTTAAATGTTTCCGTATTATTTTTGATGATATTAGTAATCTGTATCGACTTTTGAATAGCAGAAATCATGATCACGTTCCCGGGTAACGAAGAGTCTCAAAAAATACGGAATTTAGAAAGAAGTTTTACACAGAAAACTCTACTTTGCAAAGATAGTCCGGGGAATATTTTCGACACAAGAAAGATTTTTTGAAAGTCCGGATAAGGGAAAAAGAAAAAACCCCGACGAAGGTCGGGGTTTAGAAACTTTATGCGGCGGAGGTCACAATTTCTGTATAGTGAGGTTTATTGATGACCTTCGATTGATGATAGACTCCGTATACCTCTTTCAGCAATCCGAAGAGTTCGGTAGCGGCCCATCCGATAGAGAACACAAGTGCGAAGACCGGATTGACAAAAATTGCTAAGAGCAATCCGATGAATCCGATGATCCCGAAAACAGTTTTTCCTGTGCAATTGGCGATATTCAGAAGATTTTTTCTTCTTTCAATTTTTTCGTTAGATTTTGCTATGACGGAAATGCCGGTCCAAGCTTTTATTTTATATGCAGAGGTGGCAGCGAGAGAACCTTTTATTTCCTCTCCCTTTGTACTTGCATCGTCTATATCTGTAAGATAGGCGTTCCATTGTTCGATTTTTTTCTCTCTTCCTAAGCAATAATTCTCTATCGCAACTTTTTCTGCCGCGGAAGTCTTTTCATTAGCCTTTCTGACTTCCAAAGCTGTGATCTTGTCAGCCATCTGAGCAATTTTTGCATTGTATTTTTTACGGAGTTCCTGTTTTGCCTCATTTTTTTTGAGATCAGCAGTAAGGCTATCCCATTTTGTAACTTTATTTCCGGTGTTCTTCGTAAACTGATGAAGTTTGTAAATTTTATAGCCGGAATCGCTAATTCCCAATAATGAAGCCGGGATATAAATAGCGTTTTTTATCGTCCCTAAAATTCCGCCTGCAACTCCCAGAAAAATCAGTCCTATAGTATCAAAAAATTTGACAAATTCAATTCCGTGAGCAACTGTCAACAATGACTGCGCTCCGAGTTTCATAGGAGTCCAATATCCGTCATCCTGGAATTGGTTGCGCTTGAGGTAACTCGAGTATTCAACTTTTTCTTCTTTAGTAAGTTTTGCATTGTCGGGTTTCCAATCGTGGCGCATCCATGAGTATTTAGTAAGCTCTGTACTTTTTTTCCAAAGTTTCCATGCATAATCCCCGTTTTTCGTAGGCAATACAAATTCGCCGATACGGCTGACTAAGTTAAAAGAGCCGACCAGTCCGGTAAATACTTTTAATTGACCGGCCAATTTAGTAAGGGGAATCAGCTGATTGGAAGAAACGGCAATGAGTTCCCAAAATGCTTTGACTGCACCGATGACATTGATGAAAACCTTAGAGGTTTTATCGGCCATATCAGTACTGCTTTTGATAGTATTGGCAAGCTTAACCGGCTTTTGAATGATCCCTGCGGATGATTTAAGGACTGATGTCAAGGCTATCTCCTATGTTATTATTTTTCTGCTAATGCAACTTTATTGAAGTGTTGGAAAACGAATCCGACAACACCCATTCCTTTTGCTGTTATTCCTAAAAGGACGATAACGGGAACACTGATTACAGGTGCTATAGGGAAGATGATCGTTGCTCCTATTACAGTATAGAGGAAGACGTGTGCGGTACGGCTGATGAGATCGATTCCCGATTTAATGATTTGTTGTGAATTATTTGCTTTCGCCATAGATTGCAATGCATCTCCGACAAGAAACACATAGCCTATAGCAGCAGCGCCGCAAACGATAGGGGCTAATCCGATGGTAGCAATGGTTCCGAAAAAAGGGACAGAACCGATGAATGCAGCAGCTTTATCGAGGCTATAAAATCCCAATTCTGCGAGCCAGAGGACCGCTCCTCCGATAGTTGCGCCTGACAAGAAGAACATAGCCAAGATATTGCAGATTTTTCCGCCACTGCCGTCTTCAATAAAGTCGCCGCTGATCCAATAATAGGCAATCCCAACCAGATCTCCAAAAAAATCGATGACAGCAATCCCGCCGGCCATTTGAAGCAACGTCAATGTAAACGGTTTTGCAGCTCCAAAAATGCCTTCTAATCCCATGACAAAATAATACACTGTTTGAATAACGGAATAAAAACCGTCAGTGTCTTTTTTAAGGGCGTCGGCGACCCCTACTATGCGTTGAGCTCCTCTCACGGGAGCGGTCAAAATAGTAGGGATAAGACCTCTATCAGGTGAGATCGTTGCGGCACTCATTACACAACTCCTTGATATTTAAAAACTATAATTGTAAAGCAAAAGGTTTTTTATGTAAAGATAGAATAAAGTAAATGTTTATTTTAAATTAAGTCGCCGTGAGAATATATAATGTCATATAAAATTTTTATTCCGCCGAATAATAATCCGAAGAAGGCAAACAATAGAATAATAATAGTGGGGCCCCCGATAATAGTGAGTCCCAATCCGAATATATAACTCAAAGCAGAGATAATGGAGAGAACAGCGGATCCCTTTACAAATTCTGCATTTTCTTTTTCCTCAGCTGCAGAATTCCATGGGATTTGCGATGCTTTTTTATATATACGAATATTTTGCGCTAAAATAAGTAGATTCCCCATAAGGAAACACCCGTTTCCTAACAAAGTAGCAACCGGAAGAAGAGTCGATCCTAAATAAAGCAGATTGGTATAGTGCAATCCTAAAAATAATTCACTTACTCCCGCTAAAATCAAAAAAGTTCCGTGAAACACAGGATAAGAAAAAAAATTTTTTACAGATTGCACTATCCGGTCTTTTAGAAGAGACGTAATATTTTCACGAAAGATTCCATATAAAATCTCCCTTCCCCCGCTTAAAAAAAGATACCCGCTCTGAAGCAGGTGAAATATTTTTGTAACAAGCATCGAAATAACGGAGATTGGGGATTTGATTAATCCGCTTACCACATACATACCTTGGAAAGTCCCGGAAATCACCCCTTCTATGCACATATGTTATTCCTTCTTAATCGCGACTTCTCCGGACTTTGTACGTAAATAATATGTAAGAAGAAGAGGAAGACCGGCAGTAAGAATAATCTGCGGTAAAGTACAATCGACCCTGAAATCGGGAAGAACAACTGATCCTATCGACGCAGGTAAAAAAGATTCCGTTATTTTAAACAATCCGGGTGCTAAGTAATACGTATCGAATATAGGAGCCGCAACTATAAAAACAGTGCCGGCCACCTTGATTAACAATTTTACATTTTCATTGGTTTTTTGGATCACCTCAAAGGTATTCAGCATCCGTACCATTTTATCACTAACGGAAACTCCGAATCCTACATAAGCTCCATAATGAGAACCGGCGCCCGTCAACCGACCGAAACCGGCTCCGACGGCGGTAAGACCTACACAGGGAAGAAGATCCCACGGAGACACTTCTTTAAAAACTTCAAGGAACGGATTTTGTGCAGACATCATTATCTCCTGAGGTATAATCTGAGTATATAAATTTATTGAATGAAAATACAGAATTCGATTTTTTTCCGCAACTTGAAAGAGCATAAGAAGATTTAAAATGTGTTTAGGCGTATATATAAGCAGTAATTATAAGGTACGAAGCACCTATACATAAAAGCCGGGGCGATGCATCCACCGGTTAATTTAAGGAGTAAGTAATTGATAATTAGTTAATTATATAAGAGGTAATTGAATTCGCGCAGCGTTTGGAGTGCGGCGACTCGTCGCCGCTTTGCCCTCGACTCGACTTGTCGAGGCGTTTTAAGCTATGTTTTGTGTTTATAGATATCCGGAAATTCGTTCAAAAATTAGTCTGTAAATTTTTAAGAACGCATCGACAAGTCGATGCGAGGGCAAAGCGGCGACGAGTCGCCGCACTCCAAACGCTGCGCGAATGAAATTTCTAATACGTACAAGTCATTAGTTAACAAGGACTTACCACTTATACATCGCACCAAGAGCAACACAGGTAATGAACGAAGCCCCTGACAACAGAACAATTCCGGGTACTTCATTTTGATATAAGGAAGCTCCTAATAATAAAGTAGGCGGTACTAGGATAAATACACTTTCTATATTATATACCAACGTTTGTAATACAGAATTTGCAGCATTTGCGGGCCATTTTGCTATACGGGGGATATCTTTCTTCAATTGCAAAGCGGTATCTCCAAACTCCGGTACTTTGGGAAACACAGATGGATAAGGTGGATTATTGTTTATTTCACACATTTTTTACTCCTTGTTAGTGAATAATTATAATAATTTAAAGGTACGGAAAGTTTCTTCTGAGAGACCTCGGAGAAAATCTTTTCCGGACATTCTTTTTTTCCCTTCCGGCTGCAATTCTATAATTTGCAGAGAACCCTCGCCGCAACCGATAAAGAAATCTTTGGATGAATCGATGCCGGGTTTTCCGACCGGAAGGGTTTCCGAACTGATCCGAGTCCGGAAAATTTTCATCCGTTTTTTTTGTCCGTTGATTTCCATATAGGACCAGGCACCGGGCTCCGGATTTACCCCTCTTATCAGATCATGAATTTTTGAGGCGGGGAGGGTCCAATCGATTTCGCAATCTTCCAATTCAATTTTATGGGCGAATGTGACATTTTCTTCATTTTGTGAATAACCGGTAGCCGTTCCTTCGGCGATTTGTCCGATGACTTGTAAAAGAAGATCGGAGCCGATATTGCACAGTTTTTCGGCGATATCGCCGTAAGTCTCTTCGGGACCGATGGGAACTTTTCCTTCAGCAAGAATATCGCCGGCGTCCATTTTTTTGATGAGGCGGATAATCGAAACTCCCGTTTCTTTTTCCCCGTCGATGACCGCATGTTGTATGGGGGCAGCTCCGCGATATTTAGGGAGGAGGCTTGCGTGTAGATTGATGCATCCGAATTTAGGGAGGTCTAAAATATGTTGTTTGATGATTTCTCCGTAGGCGACTACGACAAAGAGATCGGGTCGGAGATTTTGTGAGACCTCTATGAAATCGCTATCGGAAATTTTTTCGGGTTGGAAGCAAGGGATAGAGTATTTCTCTGCCATGATTTTCACGGGAGTGGGCACCGGTATTTTAGAGCGACCTTGCGGTTTATCCGGTTTGGAGACCACAGCGACAATCTCTATTTTATGAGAAAGGAGAAATTCGAGAACTTTTCCGGCAAATTCCGGTGTTCCAAAAAAAATAATTTTCAAAGCGATTTCCTCCTTCCGGAATTGCAATTGAATTTTTACTTAAAATCCGGATGATCTGATATTTAGATCGATATTCTCTCGAACTTTGTAAATTTCTGTCAATATTGATTTTATGGAAATGAATAGATCCGCAGTTGAGAGAAATGCGACAGAGCCCGGGCCGTCACATTTCTCTTACGCTTTAAGTTTTTTAAGAAAGGACAAACAACTCTTTTTCTTTATTTAATCCCGATTCTGATATTTCCTCTTCCCTTTCTTCTTTTGCATGGTGGGATCCCGATTCCTCTTCATCTTCCTGTTCTTCTTCGAAAGATTCTTTAATAGCGCCTTGGAGTCCCATCAGGCCTCTTTTGGAATTTCGGCAGAATTTAATCCAATGTTCAATTTCCGGTATTTTTTCGAGATCTTCATCGCATTTTATCATTGCTTCATCAAATCTAAAGGGAGAGCGACAGACAAGTCTAAATGCTTTGGCTAATTCTTTTCTGGTGTCGAGAGGAAATTTGTGTCTTTTTAGTCCTACAACATTGATTCCTCCGTATTTGAACGGGATGCCGCCGCAAATGATATAAGGGGGGATATCGTGAGAAATTCGGCTCATTCCGCCTACCATGGCATAGCAACCGATATTTACAAATTGATGTACACCTGTCATTCCGCCGATAATAGCAAAATCCTCTACAATCACATGACCTGCGAGGCTTGCCCCGTTACTCATGATGACACAATTTCCCACTTTGCAATTATGTGCAATGTGGCAATAGGCCATGATGAGGCAGTTGTCTCCTACTTCAACTACGGAACCTTCCTGACAGGAAGAATTGATTGTGACAAACTCGCGAATTTCACAATTTTTTCCGATTCTGACGAAAGTTTTTTCTCCCCGGTATTTTAGGTCCTGGGTTTTAGTTCCTATGCTGGCGGAAGGATAAATAATGGTGCCTTCACCGATCAGAGTATTTCCGTCGATGTAGGCATGTGATTTGATAATCACTCCGTCTTCCAGAGTGACTCCGGCTTTAACAACTGCATAAGGCTCGACAGTAACGCCTGAGCCTATCCGTGCACCTTTTTCGATAATAGCGGTCGGATGAATGTTTTGCTTACCCATAATTTTTCCACACTGGCACGGTTCATCATATTTGCTCTCGATCTGCAATAGCAAATCCCATTTCAGCCTCGACAGCAAGCTCTCCATCTACAGTAGCGATAGCGCGTATACGTCCGCCTTTACTACTAAAATGAAGTCCTTCGCATTCTAACATGATTACATCACCCGGACGTACGGGACGACGAAATTTCGCATTTTTCACATTGATCAATAAGGCTATAGAAGAGTCTTTATTCTTTCCCTTCAGATAGACTAAAATCCCTCCTGCCTGCGCTAACGCTTCGAGTATCAATACTCCCGGCATGATAGGCAGTTCAGGGAAATGCCCCTGAAAAAAGGATTCATTGATCGTCACATTTTTTTGGGCCAGAATTCTTCCGTTTTCAATATCCACCTCGTGAATTTTATCTACAAGGAGAAAAGGATAACGGTGAGGAAGAATTTTGGTTATATCACGAATATCTAAATTTTTGTGTCTATTTTCGTTCATACCATATTTTCCGAATTTATCTCTTCCATAATTTTTTTTGCAAACGCAAAGTTCGGTCCGTGGCCCGAACGGATGGAAATAAAGTGTGCAATGAGATCAAAACCGAGGAGAGAGAAGTCCCCGACCATATCCAACATTTTGTGCCGCACAGGTTCATCATCATAAAAAAGACCCCCTTTGCTGAATATTACTTCATCGTGAATGATGACAGCATTGGCTAAACTTCCCCCTTTGATGAGACCCTTATCCATTAAGGCTGAAACCTCTTTATAGAGGGAAAACGTTCTTGAGGGGGCTAATTCCTTTTTAAAGGAGTTAGGATCGATAGCAAAAGAGCGATATTGACTTTTTAGTGCAGGATTATCAGGATAGCTCAGTGTGTAGCTGATACGATATTCATGGTAAGGAAGAGCTACCAGGTGAATATCCCCTTCGGATTGATATATAGGGGCTTTTAGTTGCACAATAGGTTGTTCTGCATCTTGTGTAAGGAGACCTGCTTTTTCGATCATTTCGACAAATTCTATAGAGCCTCCGCTTGCGACAGGAGGTTCGACGTTAGAGATTTCTATGTATAAGTTATCAACTTTATAGGCGGCAAGGGCGGCTAATACATGCTCGACGGTATAGATTCTTACTCCCCCGATGCCGATAGAGGTGGAGCGATTTGTATCGATTACATAATCGAGAGAAGCCGGAATTTCCGGCGATCCCGGAAGATCGGTTCTTCGAAAGATACGTCCGGTGTTTTCGGGAGCCGGGATGAAACGCATGTAGACACATTGTCCGGTGTGTATGCCAATTCCTGAAAAGGAAACTTCACTTGCCAGTGTATTTTGTTTTCTGGAGTAGATTTTCAAAGGTGAATCAGAAGAGGTCAAGCTTTCTCCGGTGAGATAATATTTAAGGAATAATGATCGAAACACAATATAATATGGATCATATTTTCTATCAACCTCTGTTACATTTTAAAGTCATCGCCTAAATAATATTTTCGGACTTCCGTATTATTTACGAGCTCCGGCACGGTTCCTGAGAGGAGAATTTTTCCCTCTCTTACGATATATCCCCGATCGACCACTCCAAAAATTTCTCTTGCGTTGTGGTCGGTAATCAGGACACTGATTCCTTTATCTCTTAAAATACGGACAAGTTCGATTACCTCTTTCACAGAAATCGGATCGATATTGGCAAAAGGTTCGTCGAGCAGCAGGAAAGTCGGACCCGTCACTAAAGCCCGGGTGATTTCCAATCTGCGCCGTTCACCGCCTGATAAAGAAGACGCCGTTTTTTTTGCGAGATGAGTGAGATGTAATTCTTCCAGGTGTTGTTCTAAGCGCTCTTTTTTTTCTTTTTTTGTGAGGGAAAGATTATCTAAAATACATAAAATATTCTCTTCTACAGTGAGACGCCCGAACACCGACGGTTCCTGAGCCAGGTATCCCATTCCCATTCCGGCACGTTTATGAGTCGGTAAGTCGGTTATGTCGACACCGTTAAACAATACCCTCCCTTTTTCCGGCCGGATCAACCCTATTGTCATATAAAATGCAGTTGTTTTGCCCGATCCGTTTGGTCCGAGTAATCCGACAATTTCCCCTTTTTTTACTTTGAAAGAGAGATCAGAGACCACTTTACGACCGCCGTAACTTTTCACTAAATTTTGTACATCCAGCTGAGACAAATTCGCATCATCTTTCATTTTCTCTCCTCCGATAAATTAAACCGCTTTTTTAAAAGGTCGAGTTCCCGTTCCATAAATCGAAAACGGACATTTCCCGATCCTTGAATAATGTCTTTTTCGAGTCCCGTCCCTTTTTTATACAAGACACCCGGAGCGCTCATTTGCATGTTGTTGATTTTATCGTAATACAGAACTTTTCCGTTCGATTTCGCCTGCAGTTTCCATTCTCCGGTTATTTTTGAATATTCTATGAGATCTGCCAGAGCAAATTGTTTAGCATTGTCCGGACCCATAAATTTTACATTATCGCGGATCAGAATTTTTTCGGGGATGAAACCGGCTTCTCCTAAAGAGTAGTATAAAGAGAGGTAATCGCCGGAAACTTCTCCGATATTTCCCTTAAATACTATTTGATTCCGGGTACTTCCTATATTTACGCAACCGAGACGATGGTCTACGCATATGTCTCCTTCCGTAATAAAAAAGCAATCGGACTGCAATTTTTTATTGCCTAAGAGCCTACTTTTACCCGCAGTTTTTATGGAAGTAAGTCCCTCTTTATCGTAAAAAAAATCTATGTGATCGTCGTTAAAAAAGATCATTTTTTCTTTTTGTTCCAGTCGACTATATCCCGAGAAGGTGAAAACAGAGGCGCCTTTATCCCAGACAATTTTGTCTGCCCGGAATTCAGGTTGAATCGTATCGGTAAAACTTCCGGAACCTGAACCCGAAAGAAACGTCATTTTCTTTTCGGGAAAATTCCACTCTACAAGAGAAGCTCGGGCCTGAATGCCGTGCATTCCTGTGATGACACAAAAAGATTCTTCCGAAGGATAGATAGACAATCGATCATCAGGTTTATATACCGCTCTTTCTCCTTTTACGGTAATTTCTTTATCGATTTCTAAAAATGTGCCTTGAGATACCTCTACGAGTTCTATTTCACCTTTAGAATCCAAAGAAAAAGTAACCAATCCGCCGAGAATCATAAATTTTTCGGCCGTAATTTCAGAATCATCGATCGAACCCGAATAGCGCACCGGATGTTCCTCTTCCGAGTAGAGGAAAATTTTATTTTGCACAAAATCTATCATACCCCGAGCACATGATACGGTGGAATCCGGTTTCAGAAAAAGCTCTATGTTATCTTTTAGGCAGATTGAAGCAGGAAGTTTTTCTTTTCCCTCTTCTTTTCTTTCTACTATAGCCGAATCACACGTGATTTTCCCGAGCCGATGCAATATAGAGACATTTCCTGTCAGAGTAATCGTTTTTCCTTCCGATCCGATACTGTCAGCTTGAAATTCGCATAAAGAATTCGTTCCCGATAGAGGAAAAAAAATTCCTAAGAAAAACAATAAAACCTTTGCAAAATCAATCTGCTTCATAACTACCTAAAGAAAAATTCAGCTTTCCCTGTACTTCACGGGCAAAAAATTCCAATCCTTTTTCTCCCATTGCAATTTTCATTTCGCCGATATAACTTTTCTCTTTCGGATCCGGAAGTATGTGCCCGATTTCCGGTAAAATATGTCCGGGAAGTTGCAAGAGAGAGATATGGGCTTTATTTGCCGTGAGAGCATTGTCGGTGATTTTATAGACGGCATCATCCGCTTCGATATAGCGCACTGTCTGCATCGGAATCATGGAATTTGTATCGACCTCGATCTCTTCCTCCGAATTTCGCAAACGATAGCTTCCGTTTTTTTGTACAGCCTCTTGTCCGTCGGATAGAAGATAGTAAAGCTCCTCTCGAAACAAACAGCGAACATTTTGTAATTTTTCGATGATCCCCGTTCCTTCCGAAGATTGATCGTAAAAAAGATCGCTTTTTTCACTTCGAAGACGAATAACGGAAGAGACTCCTGTTCCTTGTCCGCAAATTTCTTTGCACACGCCGATTCTTTCCTGGATCGCCGTGACAGGCTCCCGGACTCCCCCTGCGTGACGAAGACCTACCTTCTCCAATAAAGCATGATATTCGGCAATATCGCCGACGCCCGATTGTAAAAGCGGGTATAGTAATAGGGCACATGCAACCAGCCAAAGGGCAAAAAAAGGAAATCCTCTTCTTGTTATCATCCTTCGCCGCCTATTGCCGCCCGAATTTTCAAAAGTCTATCTAAAATTTTCGGCAATTCTTCTAAAGACAATTGCGAATCGGCATCGCTTTTTGCCTTGTGCGGATCCGGATGCACCTCCATAAAAAGAGAATCGACTCCGACAGCCACAGCAGCTTTTGCCAGTATTTCAATAAACTCTCTTTGCCCTCCCGATGTTTGTCCGTGTCCTCCCGGAAGTTGCACCGAATGAGTGGCATCAAAGCAAACGGGCACGCCCAGTCTTTGCATAATCGGAATGGCACGCATGTCGCTCACTAAATTATTGTAGCCGAAAGAAACTCCCCGATCGATGAGAATAATCCGTGAATTTCCTGTGGAGCGGATTTTCTCTACCACATTTCCCATATCCCAAGGGGCCATAAACTGCCCTTTTTTTACACTGACTACCGCACCTGTCGCACCTGCTGCAAGGAGCAGATCGGTCTGCCGACAAAGGAAGGCGGGAATTTGGAGAACATCGCAAAATTCTCCGGCAACAGCAGCCTGCTCTTCCGTGTGCACATCTGTCGTGACGGCAACTCCGATTTTCTCTTTAATTTTTTTTAAAATTCTCAATCCCTCTTCAAGACCGGGACCTCTATAGGAATGTAGGGAAGAGCGATTTGCCTTATCGAAACTCGCTTTAAAGACATAGTTCACTCCCCGCTCCGCGCATATTTTTTGCAAAGCTAAAGCAATCTCCAAACACATCTCTTCACTTTCAATGACACATGGCCCTGACATCAAGGTCAGAGGCTCTCCTTTTCCTACGAAAAAATCGTTAATTTGTACTTTAGCTGCTGAATTTTCGCTCATTTTTCCTCCTCGATCGCAATCACAATTTCATTGTGCTTATTTTCGAAATTTTTTAGATAGAGCAATAACTCATAATTGACAACTTCCGTTTCCGATACAGGGACTAAAACGGACGGAGTTAAATCGAGCAGCGGCTGCAGCACAAATAATCTTTCAGACCACCGGAGATGGGGTACACAAAAATCGTCGATTCGGATATAAGAGGTCCCGTAAAACAGGATATCGATATCGAGAGTTCTCGGTGCATTTTTCCCTTTTTTTACTTTCCCCGCTTTTTTTTCAATTTCATTGAGTCGGGTCAAAAGAGAGAGGCACGGGATATCTGTGACGAAAGTGCATGCTGCGTTGACATAGTTACTTTGTGCTTCTCCGCCGACAGGTGTAGTCTGATAATAGCGAGAAACCGTTACATCCCGCACACCGGCAAGCTCTTTAATCGATTCTACCGCGCTCCTTAAAATAGAGAGGGCATCCCCTATGTTTCCCCCCAGACTCAAATACACCCTTTCCATTCCCGTTCCTTACAAAGTCTTAATAAAGAGAGATCATATAGAGGAGGAAAAATCTTTTCCGGGGAAATTATCGAGGGATAGAAGAGTAAAAAAATTTTTACATTGGAATTATTAATTAAAATTAATTTAATCTTTTTAAGAGAAATAAAAAACCAATCTATAATTAAGCATTCCTTCAAAAATACGTTGGGATCCTTCGTACTTACATGTGCCGTTCTTTTCCGGTGTCACGATATAAGTTCTAACGACAGATTGGTTAAGTTCA
>Ga0206889_1066_pt1 | contig 16447 bp, 13 predicted proteins | sample Alteio_BWOrgHeat_57_FD_153245 | JGI IMG/M metagenome (GOLD analysis project Ga0206889, IMG submission 153245) | Enriched cells from forest soil in Barre Woods Harvard Forest LTER site, Petersham, Massachusetts, United States - Alteio_BWOrgHeat_Nextera5 ... | reverse complement strand
AGGCAATGTGTTTCGAAACGGATTGTGTCAGCTTCTTTTTAAATAGCTGTAAGTACTTTATTGTAGAGGCTTCTACGTAAAAATTTCCTGAGCGGATAGATTGTTTCAGGCTGTTTTTTCTTGTTTTTAAGAGACAGTTGATTCGATCAATATCCCACAAAGAAACAGAAGGATCTTTTCTCAAATCAGGATCCACATTCCGCGGAACACATAGATCCATAATTAATTTAGGCTTAGTAACTTCCGATTTTTCCGATCGGGTAATCAGATAGTCGGGAGATTTCGTTCCGAAAATAATCCAATCGAAAGAAATCCATTCATTTAAATGTTCCCAATCTAATACTGATGTACCGTATTTTTTCGAAAACAGGTCACTGCGTGATCGTGTACGATTACAAATAGAGATGTTTTTGATCCCTTTATGTTGCAGAAAATATAAGATTTTTAAATTGATATCCGAAGCACCTACAAAGAGTACTTTTGCCTCATTTTCGTTCGAAAAAAATTGTTTTCCTATAGAAAAAATAGCCTGCTCAACGTTAGGAAGTCCTCTTTCTAAAGGAAATTGAGAACGCATTTTCTTGCCGACAGTCAGACATTTTTGAAACAAAAAATGCAAAGCTCCGGGAAGAGAAGTGTACTCACAAGCCTGTGCATAAGCAATTTTAACCTGTCCCTGAATTTCTGTCTCAAAAATGACAGCGCTATCAAGTCCGCATGTGACTCGTGCAAGATGTAAAAAACAGTCGTCATTAAAATAGGAATAGAGTTTTTGATCAAACTCTTCATTCAGATCATTTCGTAAAATAGTAAGGATATAAGTGTGCGTATCGGAAAGTGAAGAAGAGGAAAAATAAATTTCTGTGCGATTACACGTGCTGAGAAGGATAAAAGCATGATCTGAATGCGCAGATCGATCCGATCCGAATCGTCTGTGACAGGTCTTGGCAAGCCGATCTCTCAATCCGAGATCCGCGAGTTTGTGGTTGATTCCTACAACACCGACATGCATATTTCCGATCTCCGGTTGCGGGTTGAAGTGTTTGGAAATCCTTCATAAAGTTTAGATTTATAGAACATGCATGATTTTTTTGACAAACTATATGAAAAGATCGCTCGGCGAATCTCTCATAAGTATTTTCGGAGGTATTTTTTTAAATCACTCTGTGTCAACTGATTTGGATTGGTATCTGATTGATAGGAAAATCCGTCCGGCAATTCTTTTCCGGCTCTGTTTTTTAGATATTCTTTAAGCTTTTTGGAATCCTGAGAATAAGCTTCGGGAATAATTATATAATGGTTTTCATATTCCCTGCCGATCCGTGCATCTTCCTGACTGATCATCATTTCATGAAGCTTTTCCCCTTCCCGTATTCCCGAAATTTTGATAGGGAGGTCGGGGGCGATTGCCTTGGCGAGATCCATGATTTTCATTCCCGGAATTTTAGGCACAAAAATTTCTCCTCCTCTTGACATAGAAAAACAACCGAGAACAAAATCGACAGCTTCCTCAATCGTAATCCAGAATCGAGTCATTCGTTCGTCGGTGACAGTCAAATATTTTGCCCCTTCACGGACCGAAGAAAGCCAGTAGGGAATAATACTTCCGCGGCTACCGATTACATTTCCGTATCTTACAACAGAAAAAATAGGAAATCCTCTGTTTCCCACATAGACATTTCCGTTTACAAAAAGTTTATCGGAGCATAATTTTGTAGCGCCATATAAATTGACGGGATAGCATGCCTTATCTGTTGAAAGGGCGATCACCTGCCGGACTCCGCAATTGATGGCAGCTTCAATGACATTCATGGCACCGAGAACATTTGTTTTTACAAATTCGGTCGGATTATACTCTGCAGCAGGCACTTGTTTTAGAGCTGCTGTATGGATGACGTAGTCCACTTCGGAAAAAGCGCGCGTAAGTCGTTGAAGATCACGCACATCACCCAAAAAATATCGTATAGAAGGATGATTATAGATCGGATCACTCGATTTCATTTCCCATTGCTTCCATTCATCTCTGCTGAATATGATGACTTTTTTACATTGGTATTCGGTCAGTAACTGCTTTGCAGTCATTCTGCCGAAACTGCCTGTCCCGCCTGTAATTAAGACCGTGCTGTCTTTAAATAATTTTTTTGAGGACATTTTTTTCCTTTTTAATTATGTGTCATCTAACTACTCTATAATAGATGTGTTGTTTTTTCTGCATTTATATTATCAAACAGTGACGGGTTATGGCGAAGAAATACGATGAAAGTACAGTATTGACCCTCGACGCTCTCGAGCATATTCGATTGCGTTCGGGGATGTATATCGGCCGATTAGGCGACGGTTCTCATCCCGATGACGGTATTTATGTCATGCTTAAAGAGGTGATCGACAACAGCGTCGATGAATTTATCATGAAGCACGGAGATCATATCGACGTCAACGTCGACTTTGATAAAGGGATGATTTCCGTTCGTGATTACGGAAGGGGGATTCCTCTCGGCAAGCTCCTGGAATGTGTCAGCCAAATTAATACCGGAGCAAAGTACAATGACGATGTCTTCCGGTTTTCTGTCGGACTGAACGGAGTAGGGACCAAGGCGGTGAACGCTCTTTCCGAATACTTTTTTGTGAAAAGTCATCGGGAAGGAAAATTTGTCCAATACGAGTTTTCCGAAGGAAAGTTAAAGGGCCAAAAAAAGGGATCTACTACGGAAAAAGACGGGACGTATGTAGAGTTTATTCCTGACAGAACCATTTTTAAAAAATACAGATTTGTATACGAATACATCGAAAAACGCATTTGGCATTATGCTTATCTGAATTCCGGATTGGTACTGAACTATAACGGGAAAAAAATATTTTCCGACAACGGACTTCTCGATTTATTGAATGATGAAGTGCATCCGGAAGAGCAATTATATGCCCCTCTACATTACAGAGCAGATCAGCTCGAATTTGCTTTCCTTCATACACAAAGCTACGGAGAAACCTACTTTTCTTTTGTCAACGGACAGTATACAGCCGACGGCGGAACACACCTATCGGCCTTTAGAGAAGGAATTTTGAAGGGTGTTAACGAATTCGCGAAAAAAAATTTTCAAGGAGTAGACGTACGAGAAGGTATTGTCGGAGCGGTCCTTGTAAAAATAAAAGAGCCTATCTTTGAATCCCAAACAAAAAATAAATTGGGCAATACCGAAATCCGCGGTCCTATCATCCAAGAAGTAAAAGAAGCGGTCATGAATCTTCTGTATAAAAATCCGGAAATAGCCGGGCGGATTCTGGAACGGGTTCAATTCAATGAAAAATTGCGCAAAGAGCTTTCAGCCGTAAAAAAAGAGGCCAAAGAAAAGCAGAAAAAAATTTCATTTAAAATCCCTAAACTCCGTGATTGTAAATATCATTTAACCGATAAATCGGTCCATGCGGAACAAACGATGATTTTTCTTACCGAAGGTGATTCGGCAAGTGCTTCTATTGTCTCCTCCAGAAATCCCCTCACGCAGGCAGTCTTTTCTCTTAGAGGTAAACCTTTAAATGTCTATGGAATGAAACTGGATCAGCTTTATAAAAATGAAGAAATGTACAATCTGATGAGCGCTTTGAATATCGAAGATGACATTGAAAATCTTCGCTATAACAAGGTTATTTTAGCTACGGATGCCGATGTGGACGGAATGCATATTCGCAATCTTCTGATCACATTTTTTCTTACCTATTTTGAAGGATTGGTATTGAACGGCCACCTATATGTTTTGGAAACGCCTCTTTTTAAAGTGCGTAACAAGGTAAAAACCTATTATTGCTATAGTGAAGAAGAAAGAGACAAAGCGATTAAAGAGCTCAAAAAAGGGGTCGAAATCACCCGTTTTAAAGGTCTCGGAGAAATTTCCCCTCATGAATTCAAACAATTCATTAATCACGATATACGTCTGATTCCGGTAACAGTTACAGCGTTCTCCGATATCAGGCCGACACTCGAATTTTATATGGGCAAAAATACTCCGCAGCGAAAAAAATTCATTATGGAAAATTTGATCAACGAAGAAGAGGCCGCCCAACGCCAAGTGGCAGAGCTCAATTCTAAAGGACAATAAGATGAACAAGAAAGACGACAGAACTTTAGAAGATCTGAAATTTCTGATGAAAGACAATTACCTCAAGTATGCTTCCTATGTGATTTTGGATCGAGCCATACCTGCCGTAGATGACGGACTGAAGCCTGTACAAAGACGTATATTGTTTACCCTTAATAGAATGCATGACGGCAAGCTGCATAAAGTGGCAAACGTATCAGGACAAACCATGGCTCTTCATCCGCACGGTGATGCCCCGATTACCGACGCTCTGATCAATCTTGCCAACAAAGGCTTCCTTTTAGATACGCAAGGAAATTTCGGAAACATCTTTACAGGTGATCCTGCTGCAGCTGCAAGGTACATTGAAACACGTTTGAGCGAACTCGCCATCGAAACAATGTTCAATCCGGACCTGACCGAAATGATCCCTTCATACGACAGCCGCGCCAATGAACCGGTCACTCTTCCCGCAAAAATTCCTATGCTTCTTATGCAGGGTGCAGAGGGTATCGCCGTCGGGATGTCGACAAAAATCCTTCCGCATAATTTTACAGAGCTCTTGGAAGCACAAATTGCCATCTTAGAAGGAAAAAATTATTGTGTGTCTCCGGATTTCCCGACAGGGGGAATCATGGATGCCTCGGATTATCAGGCCGGATGCGGAAAGGTACGTTTACGTGCAAAACTGGATGTCGCCGATGCTAAAACAATTGTCATCAGAGAAATCTGTTACGGAACCACAACAGAGTCTCTCATAAAATCGATCGATGAGGCGGCAAAAAGGGGAAAAATCAAGATCGACTCCATCAGCGATTATACGGCAGAGCGCGTAGAGATCGAGATCAAAATGCCCAGAGGTCATTATGCCGGCGATTTGATTGAAGCTTTGTACGGTTATACAGAATGTGAAGTGTCTCTTAGTTCTAATATCGTAGTCATCAAAGATAATTTACCTTGGGAAACCAACGTCAACGAAATTTTGGAGCTCAACACAGAGGCTCTCAAAAATATTCTTCGTCGGGAATTAGAAATCGAAAGAGATCGATTAAATGAAAAAATCTTTCAAAAAACTCTGGAACAAATTTTTATCGAAAATCGACTGTATAAAAAAATTGAAACAATCAAATCATACGATGAAATTCATGATGTCGTGGCCAAAGGACTAAAACCTTTCCACAAAGACCTCATCCGTATTCCGAGTCATGACGACAGAGAAAAGCTTCTGAATATTCCGATTCGCAGAATCTCTCTTTTTGATCTGGAAAAAAACAACGATGATATCAAGGCTATTCTCGAAAGGTTCGGCGAAGTAGAAAAAAATCTGAAAAATTTAAAAAGTTTTACGATTAAATACCTAAAAGACCTACTCAAAAAATACTCATCGCAACATATTCGAAAAACTAAAGTAGAAGAAATTGAACAGGTTGACATGCGTGCCATAGCAACGAGACAGATCACTGTCGGAGTAGATGTGCATGCAGGATTTGTTGGGACAAAAGTAAAAAGCGATGTCTCGTTTGAATGTACAAACTATGATAAAATTCTTCTCATGTTCAAAAACGGCAGCTATAAGGTCATCAATATCCCTGAAAAACTGTATATCCATGAAAACAACAATAAAGTGATCTATGCAGGAGTCGCCGATAAAGAAACGATCTTCTCTGTCGTATATAAAGACATCAAATCCAACTACGGTTACGCTAAACGTTTCATCATCAAACAATTTATTCTCGATAAAGATTACTCCTTTATGGAAGAGGGTATGGAACTTCAATTTATCGGAACGGAAGCGAAAAATGTATTAGAGATCCTTTTCATTCCCAAAGCGAAACAAAAAGTGGCCAAAATTCTTTTCGAACCTGATACAGTTCCTATTAAAGGGGTATCTTCAAAAGGAAATCGTATCGCAACGCGGCAGATCAAAAAAGTGAAGGTGGTAAAAGAGGGGGAAAATTGAAGGTTTTCATAGAACCCTGCTTCGAAAGACCCAAAATCATGGTGATCTATATAGACGAAGAGCCTTGGCATGAATTTGATTCGTCTTTTTTCCCCAAACATTTTTCGTTCCCGGAACATCTCTCGACAATAGAAGACTTGGAAGAATTTTATTTCCGTACGGAATTCCAATCCGGCAATCGACTGATCATAGCAAAACTTGCTGTCCGGAATTATTACTCCGGGGAATTAAAAAAGCTTCTCAAAGAAAAGGGTGTTTCAGACAAAACAATCGCCCGGATCATAAAAAACTGTAAAGAAGACGGCTATCTGGATGATGAGGCTTGGATTGCAGGCTTTGTCAATAGAGAGAGGCGGAATAAGAACGGACCCGCCCTGACCCGCCTTAAATTAAAACGTATAGGGATTCCCGAGCATCTGATCGAAAATGCCTTGGCTCCGGTACAAGAGGATGAGGTGCAGGAAGAAGGGGTGCGTAAAATACTGCAAACAAAATACAGCTCCCGCAATTTGAAAGATATAAAAGAAAAAAATAAGGTCGTCGCCGGCTTAATGAGAAAGGGTTTTGATTTTGATATAGTTATCGAAATTGTCAATTCTTTATAACTTCTTAACACTTACAATTAATTATTTACTTTTTAATTTAAATTCTGTATAATATAATTTATTAAACCCTAATTTTAAGGTATTCATGATCATCGGCGATGTTATTGCTTCTTCCTCTACAATTCCTACTACACCCGAACCGCCGAAAAAACCTGCATCGCTCGAATTTATTGTGAATCTCATTCACAATAACATTCATGAAGAACAATATATGGAACCAAAATTCCAAAAAACAATGCAATCCTACGTAAAAGGTTGGGGAAAATCATCCGCATCCAAATTTCCCGGTTGCAGACAACTCATCTACAGAATCATACAAATCTTTAAATTTTTTATTTGTAGATCAGATAAACAACTCCTCATCCGGACAATTATACGCTCAAAATTCTATCCCGGAGGAATTCATAAACTATCCGATAAACTAAAAATGTTTGATGACCACCTTCAGGATTACAAAAAACGTCAATACAACATGACCCGTAAAGAGTGGAACGGAGGCAAGAAAGCTTTTAGAAAATTGCGCTCAAACTACGTGAGCAAATTATTGAAGTTATATGTAAGCACTACGTTCAAAACCGGTCCCGAAGAAAAAATAACCGCAGATTTTAAACTCGCCTACGCCAAAATTGAAGGGGAAGCCTGCACAGTCTACGAAAAAATGAATGCAGCACCGCTTATGGCAAAAATCCAAATGGATTATAACGAAGGATGCCAAAGCCCAACAGGATTGTAACTCTTTATAATCCCTTAATATACAACATAATTCTTCTTATTCCATAGAGAGAATAACCTCTTATATGCTATAATCATTACAGAGAGAGAATCCTCTTTAGAGGTATTGCATATGTCCACAGATGTCACCCCTGTTGAAGAAGAAAATCAACCTACCGGAACTACCCCTAGCAGTAGTACTACGGGAAATCCCAAGCCTACTTCCAACCCGGAAGTCAATATGAGCACCTCTTTTCACTCCTTAGATGAACTTCAAAAAAGAGCCCCTCAATTGTTCAGTAAATTTATGGAAGCCATCGCACAAAACGTCATTAGCGACATGAAAAAAGGTTCTGATCGTATCAGAACAGCAATGAAAAAAATGCGTCAGGATAATCAATAAATTTCGTCTACCTCTTCTCTTTAACCTTCATGAAAAAAAATAAATTCTCTATTGGCATTAAATAAACCCTTCTGTACAACGAATTATAAAGGTTTATTTTTATTGATAGGTTAGGTTTATGACAGTTCCTCAATATCGATTGTTTTTAGGATTTTGTGTAGATGAAAAATTCCAAGAATCTCTTGATAAAATTCCCGATGAATTAAAAATGATTTTTATCGGTGACGATGAAAATTATTTACAAAAAGTCATGATAAAAGAAAATACTTATCTAGGAAAATTTCCGGAAGATAAAAGCAATTTACAAAATCTACGCAATATAGAACAAAATATTTATAGCATCCTTTCCCGATTGGTTCCTGACTATCCTTGTAAAAACTTTCCTTTACGAATTTTCCCCGCAAAATTGCCTGTGGTTTCCGATGAATTTCTTTCGGAAAATCTCACTCTTTCTAAATCAAAATAAATCCCGAATTCACTTTGCCCCATTCATTTTTTCTTCTATAATAACTTGAATGTTTTATGGGAGAAATACATGTGTGAAAATTCAGAAATCGGAGAGCCGGAATTTTTTACCGTCGATCAACAAACGGCAAATCAACGGATTGATTGTATTCTGGCCGAAAAATATTCAGAAATCCGGTCCCGTTCCTATTTTCAATATTTAATTGCGAATGATTACGTGCTGATCAACGGAAATAAAATAAAAAAACAGCATAAACCAAAAGAAGGGGACATTGTCGAAGTAACTTTTGTCCTGACTCCCGAATTGAATCTCACTCCTGAAAATATTCCTCTCGATGTGATTTACGAAGATCCATACCTACTTGCAATCAATAAACCCCCCGGAATGGTGGTGCACCCCGCATCAGGACATTGGTCCGGAACATTCGTCAACGCCTTTCTATACCACTGCAGAAATTCCTCTATGGACCTCTCTTCAGAAAATGCACGCCCGGGAATTGTACACCGTCTCGATAAAGACACCTCCGGAATCCTCCTTGCGGCAAAAGACCAACTCACGCAACAAAAATTATCCGAAATTTTTTCTTTGCGAAAAATTCAAAAAGAATACTTTGCCGTCTGCTGCGGAAATCCGGGCACCGGAGAGATCCGTGTCCCCATAGGTAGACACCCCTATGAAAGAAAATTGATGTGTGTGAGAACGGAAGGGGGAAGAGATGCAGAAACGCATTACACCACCCTCGCATGTGACGGAAAAATCAGCTTAGTGAAGATAAAGCTCATAACAGGTCGCACACATCAGATACGCGTCCATATGAAGCATCTGGGCACTCCGGTACTTGGTGATGCTTTATACGGCAATCTCCAAAATAATAAAAAATACAAAGCTTCAAGACAACTCCTGCATGCGGGAATCCTTTCATTTTGTCATCCGATCACGCAAGAAAATATAAAGCTGACCGCTCCTTTTCCGGATGATATAAAAAAATATTTTACTATGTTTGAACTCGACGATATTCCGATGTAACAAAGGATCCGATTAAAAAAACGGATCTTTTTTGTACTTTTCTTATTAACGATTTAACGATTGATTCTTTTCTTTTTTTACAAAAATCTCTTACGAAATAAAATCTCTAATAGATTATGTTTAAATTGTTTAATTTTTATCTGGATATATTAAACAGCCTATATTAACATCAGTCTAAGAGGCCTTTATCAAGACATTGTATCGACTCATGATTTTGAGCTCGCCTCGAACAATTCCTATTGATTGATCGATCGTATGGATTATTTAGAAATCGATTAGCAAATAAAGACTTGAAGCAACTTGAAAGAGGAACAGATCATGAAAGAGTTTGTAGCATATATTGTAAAAAATCTCGTTGACAATCCCGATAAGGTAAAAATCAACGAAATCGGCGGTACCCAAACGTTAATTATCGAGCTATCTGTAGAAAAATCGGATATCGGAAAAATTATCGGAAAAAAGGGCAAAACTATCAATGCCATCAGAACGCTTTTGATGTCAGTTGCCAGCCGTAACGGAATCCGTGTAAATCTTGAAATTCTGGAAGACGGTGAGCCGAGATCTGAAGAAGAGTAAAGAACGGACTGAGTAGGATTCGAACCTACGACCACCCGCTTAGAAGGCGGGTGCTCTATCCACTGAGCTATCAGTCCTTGGAAAAGTAATATCGTATCCTTTTCACATCTTAATTACAAGACGTTTCTTCACTATCCCAAAAGAAATCTTTCGAAGCATTTCGAAAAGCGCTTAATTACATAAGAAGTAATTGAATTCGCGCAGCGTTTGGTCTACGCGTGACTTGTCATTGCTTTGCCCTCGACTCGACTTGTCGAGGCGTTTTCTTAAATACTTCCGGAATATTAGTTAAATAAGCTTCAATCCCTCCATAAAAAACAAAAAAATTATAAAAACGCATCGACAAGTCGATGCGAGGGCAAAGCGGTGACGAGTCGCCGCACTCCAAACGCTGCGCGAGTTAGAATCTATTAAATATTTAATAATTAGGCATTTGCAGGTTTCGGCTCGGACAAGACATCAACAACCTCTTCGGCTACTTCGCCTTGAGCAAGTGATTTATCTTCCGACATCGTCATTTCAGCAAACTGTGCACCCAGTGAGCGCAAGGAATAGATCCAACCGACAATGACGCCGATAATAATGACAGCAACTATAGGAGCGCTGGCTGTGAGGGATCCGATAAAGAGTATCAGCCCTTGATGTATGAGAGAGCCTCCGGATTTACCGCATCGGGAACCGACACCGTCGATTGCCGCTTTTCCTCTCAGTTTCACTTCGTGTTCTAAAGGAATAAACGTCATCTCTTTGGTTGCATCGAATACCGAATATTTCATCGCTTTAGAGAAGCAATTTTGTGCTGCTCCAAAGAAAGCTGCAATAACGATGGGGGTAAGACCTGTGATGGTGAGGACTACCGGTCCCAGGTAATCTTCGAAGATTACAAAAGAGAAGAAGCCCATGCAGGTAATCAGCATCATGACCGGAGTAATCAGCGCCGTCTTAGTCCAACCGTATTTTGCTATGATACGGGACATGAAAATAGCAGTTAGAGTTGAGAGAATACCGACAGCTGAGGTCAGGTTATTGAGATATTTATTTAAGTCTGAAGGCTCGGGATAGAGTTCACGCAGACGATCCTTCCAAACGACCTCTGCCAAATTGATTGTGAGGTTGTAGCTCAGAACCATGAAGGCGATGCAGAGGAGATATTTTGAGTTGGAGAGATAAGAAAAGCTCTCCTTCATCGACATTTTGCCTTTTTTCTTCAAATTTTTCTTCGTCAGGTGCAATTGATCGAAACACGGATCTGTCAGTACATTTTTATTTACCCATCTGAAGGTAAACATCATAAGAATACCGCCGACTGTAACGACTAAGATGAGTAGCATCATTGTTTCATGCCAGGCATCTTGGGTAAGGATGGGAAGACCCAGTACAGTTCCTTCGCCGAAAGTGAGATAGTTGGCGGTTTGTCCTGCGGCAATCGCTGCGATATTAGAGAAAATCATAAAAACGCTATAAAAACGTCGCGCTTCGTGAAGATGTGTGACCTCGTTGGCAAATCCCCAAAAAATCACGGACATAATCATGCTTCCCCAAAGTTCGCACATCACGTAGAACAGTGTGTAACTCCAATTACAGACGGTCGCTATGAGACCTTGGAATCCCTGAGGGAGAATATCTCCGAGAATGACAGCAAGGAAATTGGGGTGGATATAGTCTCTTAAAGGATAAAGCACAAAAGTAAAGAGGAGGAAACAGGAGAGGAACATCGAAACCATGATGTAGAAAACCCGTTCCTGGCTATATTTCGATGAGAGCCTGGTAAAAAGCAGGGTCAGAAAAATGGCCCCGGGAAGCATAGCCCAAACTTTAATGAAAGGGATCACTTCGGCACCGGAGGTGGTGACGACAAGAGCATCTTTCATATTCCGAAGAATGCTATAATTAAAAACGACAAGAAACAGGATCGCGAGCATAGGAAGAAATTTACGCATTTCATGGCGATGAATGGGCCAGAAAAAAGAACGAAATCTACCGAATATTGAGTCCTCAGACATTAGTCAGCCTTTAATAAAAAGAAATTGTATCATAATTCTGAATTCAAATCTGCAGAAAACAGAATAAATGTAATAAAAACATTAAAAATTTAAATTAATAATTACTGCATCTTCATTCATTATGCCGGTTGCTCTTGTAACTCTATTTCTACGGACTTTCCCTCATCAAGATCGGGAGTAAACGCTTCCGGAGATTTAGATGTCAGCGCATTAAATTGTCTTCCCAACATAAACGTAACGAATATCCATACACCGATTACAGAAAACAGAACAACCGATAAATATGGCATGCTTCCCGTTATCGAGGCAAACGTGATCAGCAAAGATTGATGTACAAAAGATCCGCCCGATTTCCCCATTCTTGAACAAACTCCGTCAATGACCGCTTTTCCTTTTAATTTTGAATCGGCGGGAAGAGGAATCAGTGCCATTTCTCTGGTTTCATCAAACACCGTGTATTTTGCAGACCTGCTCAGTACATTTTGGAGAGATCCGAAAAAGACCACAAGAGTCAGCGGCGTCATTCCTGAAAGGGCGTATATTGCATCCGGAATAAAATCCTTGGCAAAAATTGATCCGAAAAAGAGGATGCTGGTAACAAACAGGATTGCAGGAGTCAACATTGCCGTAAAAGACCATCCGAATTTGCGAACGGAATTTCCTGCGACGAACATCGACATAAAAGTAGCTAATACTCCCATGATCATCGTGATATAGGACATATATAGATTATACGCCTGCTTGTCGGGATAGAGTTCATTCACTTCATGTTTCCAAACCACTTCTACCAGGTTGATCACAATATTATAGGTAATGACGATCATCGCAAGATAACAGAGGTAGCGCGATTTAAATAAATACCTGAAACTGTCGCGCATAGAGATTCTGCCTCTGACGCTTTGTGTGCTGTTGAAAGATTCGTTAGAATCCCGGTAAGCGGGGTCGCTGATGAGGGAGCGGTGAAGGATACGGAAAATCACCATAATTAGAAGGCCCACTCCGACGACTGTCGCCATGAGGAAAAACACGGATTGTTCCCAAGCGGTAGAGCCGAAGGGGATATTCGGATTGAAAATACTTTGACTCATTTTAACGGAGAGCCAGCCTGCAATAATTCCGGAGCTGTTGATTCCGACGCCGAATATAGCGTAAAATCTTGTGGCTTCTTTTAATTTGGTCACCTGATTGACAAATCCCCACATCAGAAGAGAAAGAACGATATTTCCCCATACTTCGGACATGACATAAAACAGAGAGAAGCTCCAATTGCGAAAAGCGGAGACAAGACCTTTGCATCCTTCGGGAAGCAGAGGTTGTAATCGATCACACAGTTCATTCGGATGAATAAAATCTCTATTAGGATAAAGGAACAAGGTGAACAGAGCGAAGAATCCGATGAAGAGGGAGATGATCGCATAAAAAACCTGTTCTCGAGAAAAACGATTGGAGAGGCGTGTAAAAAGAAACGCCATCAATACTGACCCGGGAAACATAAACCACACTTTAATAAAGGGGATGACCTCGGCTCCGGATGCATCGGCAGTGATCACCAATGTATCTTTCATGGTCCTTAGGATATTGTAGTTTAAAGTGATAAGAAAAAAGATCAGAAGCATCGGCAATAGCTTTTTAAGCTCATACCGATGAATGGGCCATAAGAAGCTTCTAAGCTTCCCGAATTCAGGGGTTATGTCCTGAGGTTTACCCATTTCACTTCCTCCCGTAAGGTTGCTATACATTTATACAACATCTTCCCATTTATGCTCATTAAAACTTACCCCTTATATCGGGTTGAAAGATAATTGCTACACTCATTGTTCTATAAACTTTCTGCTTCTTTGGAATTTCGATTATACTAACAACGACCGTTGTTCGCAAGAGAAAAAATAGGATTTAGCCCCGATCGGAATTTGCCAAAGCATCGATTCCGGGCAAAGTTCCGTATTCGAGGTATTCGAGGGTAGCGCCGCCCCCTGTAGAAATATGGGTTATTTTATCCGCATAGCCCGTGGCTCGAATCGCCGCAATCGAATCGCCACCGCCGACAATTGTGACGGCCGGAGTTTTCGTGATCGCTTCAGCTATGGCCTTTGTTCCCTTGGAAAAAGCCTCTATTTCAAATACCCCTAAAGGACCGTTCCATAAAATAGTTTTTGCATTTTGCAGTTTTTCAGTGAAAAGCTCGATCGTTTCAGGACCGATATCCGCTCCGCTTTCCCCCTTGGGAATTCCGGCTGCAACAGGGACAGTTCGGATCGAAGCTTCGGGAGAAATCTTATCGGCTATTACGTTATCTATCGGTAAAAATAGAGGAACCCCTTTTGATTTGGCCGTTTGCAGAATTTCTGCCGCTTCCGGAATAAGGTCTTTTTCAAAGAGGGAGTCGCCGATTTCTATCCCCTCCGCTCTATAAAAAGTATAGGCCATTCCCCCTCCGATAAAGAGAGCATCGACTTTTCCGAGAAGAGCCTTTAACACCCCTAATTTTGAGGAGATTTTTGCTCCCCCGATGATCGCATAAAAAGGCCGTTTCGGATCGGTCAATGTTTCACTGAGAAATCGTATTTCTTTTTGAAGGAGGAATCCTGCTGCTGCAGCGCCGGGAAAATAGCGTACAATATCGACAACCGAGGCGTGAGTCCGATGACAGGCTCCGAATGCCTCATTTATATAGCAATCGCCTAAACCGGCAAGTTGTTTGGCAAACTCAGGATCCTTATCCGGATGTTCCTCAGCCTGATGAAACCGTAAATTTTCGAGAAGAAGGACTTCTCCGGGACGGAGGGCTTCCGCAAGACGCTTAGCTTCCGAGCCTATGCAATCCGATGCAAATTTTATTTTTATTCCGATCAGTTTTTCGAGGTATTCGGCCACAGGAACTAAAGAAAATTCTTTAGAAAAAGATCCTTTAGGGCGTCCGAAATGACTCATCAGAATCACACAGCCCCCTTTTTCTAAAATATATTTTATAGACGGAATAACAGCGGTAATCCGGGTATCATCGGTCACATTTCCCCGATCATCGACAGGAACGTTGAAATCGACGCGCATAAGGATTCGTTTGCCTTTTATCGGCAGATCCGCCATAGAAAGAATATGCATCACGGTTCCTTCTTAAACCGATAACCGGTGTTGCTTAATTGATAAAACATCCGGATCCGGGTGTCAAGAATTATATTAAGGATGCCTCATGAAGGATATATTCCCGGTACGGAAAGAATATAAAAAAGGCTCTCTTAGTGAAAATGATTTGCCTGAAGACCCTTTAGATCTTTTTTTTCTTTGGTTTTCCGAGGCTATTGACCTGCAACTTCCCGAAGTAAATGCTGCAGCCCTTGCTACGGCAAATAAAGACGGATGCCCCTCTCTTCGCACCGTACTCATCAAAGAGATCGATAGCCGGGGATTTGTCTTCTATACCAATTATCAAAGCAGAAAAGGGCGGGACCTTGAAGAAAATCCGCGGGCCTCCCTCATGATATACCGGAGCGAAACAGAAAGGCAAATTACTGTGGAAGGCCGTGTAGAAAAAATTTCTGAAAAAGAATCCGAAAAGTATTTCGCCGGACGCCCGAGAGAAAGTCGCCTCGCCGCTATCTGCTCTCCTCAAGGTCAGGAAATTCCCTCCGGAGAATTTTTAAGACAACGATATCTCGATGCAGAGGAAGAATTTCACGGGAAAGACATTCCAAAACCCTCTTTTTGGGGAGGATTTCGATTGATTCCGGAGCGCTATACTTTTTGGCAAGGGAGAGAATATAGACTTCACGATCGATTCCTGTACCGGAAAATTGCAGGAAATGAATGGAAAATCTCGAGATTGGCTCCCTAAATTTCAATCTTGTGATATAAATATAAAAAAATATTTTTAATACCGACGGCTCAATTTTATGATTACTTTTGTGACCCACTACATCGAATTAACTCCCCTTGCTCTAAAAAAAATAGGGGTAGCTCGCGGTTCTTATGTCCGTCAAAAGATGTTCATGCCCAAAAATCCGGAAAAGATCTTGGATACCCTTTATCGCTCGATCAAAAAATTTCATCCTAAATCGGATTTAATCCTTCTCACAGATGCTACAACAAAAATTGCGATTGATCCGAGTATTAAAGTCATTCGCATTCCCATGGAAACAGAATGCACTGATTATGAGTCACTTAAGGCAAAAATTTATTACCTGAAGCACTTCCCTCCTAAGACACACATCATTTTTCTTGAATGGGATATGCTTCTGCAAGATAATTTGAGCCATATTTTTGAAAGCAATCAGGATGTATACCTAACTGTTCGCAATTTATATCCCATGCCTTTTAATGACGGATTTATTGCAGTAAGAGGATCTCAGGCAAGTTTTGCCCATACTCGAATATTTTTTGATTTCTTATTGAAACACTACAACAACTTTACTACCAAAAAATATTGGTATTGGTACGGATTGCAGTTAATTTTAAAAAAAATATTCCTACCGGTTTTCCTGAATACCCGTCCAAAAAAAATAAGTGACCTCACTATGGAATATAAAGGGGTAAAAATCGGTTTTCTCGACGGAAAAATCTATAACTATAATTCGCCCCTTCGCCTTATGGGAAAATTTTGTGAAGGGAAAAAAGCTGTGCATTTCTC
>Ga0206889_1065_pt1 | contig 16579 bp, 19 predicted proteins | sample Alteio_BWOrgHeat_57_FD_153245 | JGI IMG/M metagenome (GOLD analysis project Ga0206889, IMG submission 153245) | Enriched cells from forest soil in Barre Woods Harvard Forest LTER site, Petersham, Massachusetts, United States - Alteio_BWOrgHeat_Nextera5 ... | reverse complement strand
GAAAGTGAACCAGGCAACGGAACCACTTTTATTATAAAATTTGAATTTGTTTCCTGATAGGATAAGGAGAATTGAATATCTCAAGTGTAGAAAAAATTGCACAGTTGAGGAAAATCTACACTATTGAGCAATCTCCTGAATGATCTTGTTGATCATATCCGTGGTAAAAGGCTTCCCAATAAAACGATCGGCGCCCATTTTCAAGGCTTTGTTCCTGTCTTCCAGTGTGTCGTGAGCGGTTATCATTACTATTTTAGCAAGAGGATGTACTGCCTTAATATGGCTGATGAAATCGGTTCCTCTTCCATCCGGGAGGTAATTATCGATGAAAACAATGGAGGGAGCCAGTTTTTGCAACGCAATAGTTGCTTCCGATAAGGAAGTAACATAGGCTGACTGCACATTTTTGCTTCTCAATATTCCGCTTAATAAATAACAGATATCGATTTCATCATCTATGATAAGCACTTTCAGCGTATTTGAAGCAACAGATGAGCTTTGCATTATTGGTAAATCTGCTTTAATATCCGGTATAATCGCAAGTTTGCTGCCAAACTATATTTTTTAAAAGATGAAAGATGAATTTGGCAAGATTTTTTATATAGAAGAGTGGTAAGAAATGAACTGTTGTAAAATAATTAAAAGGAATTGTAACTTTAATCTAAATCAACCGGGATGAAAAAAAGAATATTAGTTATCGACGATGACATTGATATGTGCGTTTTGCTGAATCGTTTTTTAACGAAGAACGGATATGAGGTGGATACTGCCAATTCGGGAATAAAAGGAATAGAGAAATTTAAAGAACAGAAATTTGATATAGTACTTTGCGATTTTCGTCTGGGGGATAAAAAAGACGGTAAGGACGTATTGCTGGAGATCAAACAACTCGAGCCTCAAACGATCGTACTGATAATTACCGGTTATTCCGATATCAAAACAGCGGTTGATGTGATCAAACTGGGGGCATATGATTATATCGCCAAACCACTCATTCCGGATGAAGTATTAAGCATTTTAAATAAAGCACTATCCAAACCCGGAAAAGAAGAGGAAGCATTCTTAAGTAAGACCGTCTCTTCATCTAAAATAAAAAAATCGGGTAACAACGATAATGAATCGCTGGTTGGTGAAGCGGCTGCTACCAAAGAACTTTATCGCCAGATAGAGTTGGTGGCACCTACCAATTTTAGCGTGATATTATACGGAGAAAGTGGTACAGGTAAAGAAGTTATTGCAAGAACAATACACGATCTGAGTAGCAGAAAAGATAAACCATTTATTGCAATGGATTGTGGTACACTATCTAAAGAATTGGCCGGAAGTGAATTGTTTGGACACATGAAGGGCTCCTTTACCGGCGCATTAAGTGATAAAGAAGGACATTTTGAATTGGCCAATGGCGGCACATTGTTTTTAGATGAAGTTGCCAATTTATCAGCCGATATACAGGCTTCTTTGTTAAGGGTTATCCAGGAACGAAAATTTAAAAGGGTAGGTGGTGTAAAAGAAATGGATGTAGATGTACGGTTGATCGTAGCTTCTAATGAAAATTTACAGGGCGCTTACCAGAAAGGAAAGTTCAGAGAGGATCTTTACCATCGCTTCAATGAGTTCTCTGTTAATCTTCCGCCATTGCGGAAAAGAAAAGATGATATACCGCTATTTGCTGCTTTCTTTTTGGATAAAACAAACAGGGAGCTCGATAAAGTAATTGACGGATTTGAAGAAGATGTATTGAAAATGTTCATTGATTATTCATGGCCCGGTAATCTTCGGGAACTTAGAAATGTAGTACGAAGAGCTGTTTTACTAACCAATAAAGGACTGATCTCTAAAGCAACTTTGCCATGGGAGATAACCAATGCAGAACCCGTATCTATACAGCATGGTAGCAATAATGTAAATGCTTCCGAAGAAATGCCCAAAAAAACAGCAGGTTTAAAAGACGCCGCTTCCAGGGCAGAATATGAAACGATCATGAATGTATTGAAGGAAGTGAATTTCAATAAGACCAAAGCAGCAGAATTGTTGAATATAGACCGTAAAACCCTGTATAATAAAATAAGAGGTTTTGAAGAATCGAATAATTGAGCTAATACATTTAAACTACGATTGACATAGCATCAATGACATGAGTTGCGACCAATGTATTTTTTCTGATGCAAATTGCTGATAACTGTGAAGATTTTTTTTGCCGCTCGTCGTCATTTTTTCTTTTATGTACTCGCTATTTATCATCCATTTATAGAACGGAAAAGTAAAGCCCATTTTAGGACGTTTCCAAACAGCTTCCGGCATCAGGTCCTTAAAAGCATCGATCAATAATTGCTTGCGTCTTTCCCCTGAATATTTTACGTCTGAATTTATCTTTAAACAAAGCTCAATAAATTCTTTGTCTAAAAAAGGGATTCGTATCTCTATTCCATGTGCCATACTCATTACATCCGAATCTCTTAGTAACTGATTGCGCATATACAGGTTTACTTCCATCCAGCTTGCCTGGTTCCGCGGATCCATATGATTGATATTATTCATGATGGACGATTCTTTTAAGACACGGATCACTTCCTCTTCACTGGCATCCAACTGTTCAGCTATTTCCAGTGGGATGAACTGGCCCCTTAAAAAAAGATATTTACCAACAGTGCCTCCTAAAGAAAGATAACTCAGGCGGCGCATTTTTTTGGAGGAAGAATGTTTCCAGGTGTTCAATATACTATTGGGAAGATGTTCCAGTTTGAGGGTAGGGTATATCCGGTCAAATGAAGGATAACCACCAAGCAATTCATCCGCGCCTAAGCCCGATAGAACAGCTTTTAAGCCATAATCTTTAGCTGATTTACTAATGAACCAGGTATTGATTCCATCGCAGGAAGGCTGATCCATTTCATTCAGGATGGTCGGTAAATATTGATGAAAATCTTTCTCACGAAGAATATCCTGTTTTTGATATCCTTGTATATTCTTCTGAACAAGATCCTGGTATGTTTTTTCTGAAAATTCGGCTTCTTCCGGATAAAGCGAGAGCGTATGCAGTTCACCTTTTGAATAATTATTTGCCAGCAGTGCAATAATACTGGAATCGATCCCCCCACTTAAAAAAACACCGATCGGCGCATCTGATATGAGATGACGTTTGATAGCGGCTTTTAATTTTTCTCTTATTTTATCAATTGCGTAGGCCCTGTCTTCGATCTTTTCTATATAACTAAATTGCTTAAATACCGTATGCTCACATTGCTTCGACAAGGTACAATAACGGATATACGAACCCGATTCAATCGGTTGTACGGCTTTTAATAATGTAATGGGTTCGGGTAAATGGCCATAAGCCAATAAATGAATTTTCCATGTTTGATTTACTTCCTGCAAATAAGGGATGGGACGAAAAGCTTTTATTTCGGATGCAAATGCAATTCCTTCCGGGGTAGCAGCATAATACAGCGGTTTCATTCCTATCGGATCTCTTACCAGATAAAGGGCAGATGTTGTGTTGTCCCATAATGCAAAAGCGAACATCCCGTTCAATAAAGCAAAAGACCGGGTGCCCCACCTGGAAAAAGCAGCCAATATAACTTCAGTATCACTGTTTGTTTTAAACGTGTATCCCGAAGTGATCAATTCGGCTTTTAATTCGGGGTAGTTATATATCTCTCCGTTAAAACTTATAACGTACCTGCCGTCTTCATAAGTCATTGGTTGATGGCCGGCAGCTGTAAGGTCAATGATTGATAAGCGGCGATGGCCGATTGTAAGGGAGCGGTCCTCATTTGAGTAAACACCTTCATCGTCTGGTCCTCCATGCCGAAGTATTGTACACATCTCTTTAACGATCTCTTTCCGTGATTCGTAAGAAAGAGCATCATTAACTATACCGGCGATTCTACACATTCAGGCTGAAATATATACTGTTAAAAATAGTACTCATTAATAAATAGGTTGGCTATCCGTTTCCTTATCGGACAAATGTATATAAATTCTACTTATAGGATGTTGTTGAGAAAAGCAACCATTGAAAATAATGATCGCAAAAAGATAAAAGAATAATGGCGAAGTAGATCTTTACTTCGCCGGGATAAGTTTTATTCGTTCAATTACTTACGAATTAATGAATAATATTTTCTGTGGCAGGGCAACCATAACCTCTTCTGCTGGGTCCGCAAGAACTTACAATCATAGCTATAAAGCCCGTTAATACTAATGCTAAAAATACTTTTTTCATTCCTGGTGCTTATTTACGATAAAATATTATTCAAAATCAGCCCGTTCAAAAATACAAAACGGCTACTTTTGAAATAAAGAACGAAATTACAAGTAAAATATTATTTAATTTGGCTTTTTAATAGCAATATCTTTAAGAACTGTTAAAATAAACCTAATGCCGGGTACAAAAAAGCAAGAACCAATAAAAATTATCAAATGCCATTAAAGCTAAGTCGCGCTATTGCCTTTATTGATCTGGAAACTACAGGGGTTAATCTTGCAACCGACAGGATCGTTGAGATCGCTATCACTAAAATTTTGCCCGACGGAACCCAGCAAAAAAAGCGGAAATTATTGAATCCGCAAATGCCTATTCCGGCCGGCGCTACAGCAATACATGGTATTACTGATGAAATGGTAAAAGCAGCCCCTTCGTTTAAAGAAGTGGGTAATGAATTAAAGCAGTTTATTGAACATTGTGATCTGGGTGGATATAACAGCAACCGGTTTGATATCCCTTTGCTGATGGAAGAATTTTTAAGATCCGGATTTGAGGTTGACCTAAGCACCAGAAAGATGGTTGATGTGCAGCATATTTTTTATACCATGGAACCACGTACGCTAACGGCTGCGTATAAGTTCTATTGTAATAAAGAATTGACCAATGCACATGGAGCTGAAGCAGATGTGGATGCCACCATTGATGTACTATTCTCGCAGCTGGATAAATACCCGGGCTTAGGCAATACCGTTGAATCCATACTTGCTTCTATCGGGGAAGAAAAGATCATTGATTATGCACGTCGTTTTGTGTATGATGCCAAAGGGGTAGAGGTCTTTAATTTTGGAAAGCACAAAGGAAGGCCTGTAACAGAAGTGTTAAAGGCTGAACCTCAGTACTATGATTGGATGATGAAGGGCGATTTTCCGCTTCATACCAAGCAAAAACTGACAGAAATATTAAACAAAACCCTGTTAAAAAATGACCCCGGAGCAAAAACCCTATTCCTTTAAATTAATTAACGTAAATTCGTACCACAGCCTGTCTTATATTGGAAAAAATAGTAATTATACCAACCTACAATGAAAAGGACAATGTCGAGGCGATCATAAAAGCCGTCATGACATTGAACCAGGATTTTCACGTATTGATTATTGATGATGGTTCGCCTGATGGTACCGCATCGATCGTAAGATCTTTATTCAATACCTATCCCGGAAAATTATTTTTAGAAGAGCGACAAGGAAAATTAGGCCTCGGCACTGCATACATTCACGGGTTTCGTTGGGCTATCGAAAAAGAGTATCGTTTTGTTTTTGAAATGGACGCCGATTTTTCGCATGACCCTAAAGACCTTCAACGATTGTATATTGCCTGTAAAAATACAGCGGGTGTTGCCATTGGCTCCCGGTATGTGAAGGGAGGCAATTTTGAGAACTGGCCTGCAGACCGTATCCTGCTTTCAAAAGGAGGCTCTCTTTATACAAGACTGATCACCTGGATGCCCGTGAAAGATCCTACTGCAGGCTTTGTTTGTTATAGTCGTGAAGTGTTGGAAGCGATCAACCTGTCTGCTATTGAATTCAGCGGATATGCGTTTCAGATAGAAATGAAATACGCCGCATGGAAACTCGGTTTTAAAATAGTGGAAGTGCCGATCACTTTCCGCGATCGTAAATTAGGCGATAGCAAAATGAATAAGGGTATCGTAAAAGAAGGTATCATTGGTGTGTTGCGTCTTCGCTGGCACAGCCTTTTTAAAAACTATCGCAATAAAGTGCAGAACACGGATTACTTCAATAGCAGCTCTGCCAGCTTCTCCAGCAAAGCAGTTGCTTTAGAACGCGAATAATTCCATTATTTAAAAGCCGGATGAAATTGTTGCAGGGTGGTTCGTAAGAATTCCCTGTCGAGATGTGTATAGATCTCTGTGGTAGTAATGCTTTCATGTCCTAACATTTCCTGCACTGCGCGCAGATCTGCGCCACCTTCTACCAAATGTGTTGCAAAAGAATGACGAAAAGTATGTGGTGAGATACTCTTTGTAATACCTGCTTCTTTTGCCAGTTTTTTAATGATCAGGAAGATCATTACCCTGGATAATTTAGCGCCGTTCCTGTTTAAAAAAAGAATGTCTTCATTACCGGGTTTAACGGCAACGTGTACACGAATATTCTCTTTGTAAATAGTTATGTATTTGATCGCTTCGCTCCCGATGGGCACCAGTCTTTCTTTATCGCCTTTGCCGATCACGCGGATAAAACCTACATCAAGGTGTAAAGAACTAAGGGTTAGGTTCACTAACTCACTTACCCGTAATCCGCAACTGTAAAGGGTTTCAAGGATCGCTTTGTTTCTGCCGCCTTCCGGTTTGCTAAGGTCTATTGCATTGATGATACTTTCTATTTCGCCAAAACTTAATACATCCGGCAGGTGTCTTTTTAATTTCGGCGATTCTAATAAAGCAGTGGGATCAGAGGTGGAGATCTGCTCCAACAAACAATATTTATAAAAACTTTTTAAGCCGGAGATGATCCTTGCCTGTGTGCCCGCAGTCATTCCAAGTTCACTGATCCATTGCACAAATTGCTCCAGGTCTTTTAAAGTAAGTTGCTGGGGAGTGCTTAATTGGGCTGTTTGTTGAAGATAGCTGGTGAGTTTTTCGATATCGTGCAGGTATGCTTCTACAGAATTATCACTGAGCGATTTTTCCAGTTGCAGATATGCTTTAAACCCTTTTTTGTATGCTTCCCACATAATTCAATTACTAAAACGTGAAATTGGTGCATTTTGCAATTACTTTTGCATCTCATCTTCATTTGTGGATATAAATATTATGATGATACCAATCAATATTCGTTCGTTCAGACAAAAAGTTGCCCGTACCAAAAAAGGGTTGCGTGCTTTCTTAACAAGATTAGAGAAGAACCCGCCGAAGGGCTTGCATAAGACCATTGACGAAATCGACAAGCAGATATGGTTGGAGACCGATTGCCTCACCTGTGGCAATTGCTGCAAAAAGATGACACCTACTTTTACGGTGAGCGATATCAAACGTATATCTAATCATTTTGAAATGACACCGGCCGAATTCAAAGAAAAATGGCTGATGTTTGATAAAAAGGATAAAGACTGGCAAAATAAAAAACAACCTTGCCAGTTCCTTAATTTAGAAGATAACAAATGCTCGATCTATGCGATCCGCCCTATAGATTGTTCGGGCTTTCCGCATCTTACCAAACAGAAAACGGTAGAGTATATCCATATTCATCAACAGAATTTGGAGTATTGCCCGGCGACATATAGAATGGTGGAAAGAATTAAGGAAGTAGTGAGTGGTGCAAATAAAAAATAAAGAATAAGAAAGTAGAGTAGTAGCTGTTTACATTGATCCGTACTATGGCAACGCACAACGATACCGGAACCCTCGGCGAAAAAATGGCAGTTGAATATTTAACTGCAAAAGGATATGTTATCCTTCATCAAAACTGGCGACATAAACATTGGGAAGTAGATATTATTGCCAGTCAAAACGGTATTCTTCATTTTATAGAAATAAAGACCAGGCGGACAAAGAAGTTTGGATTGCCGGAAGAAAAAGTAAGTAAGAAGAAACTGGAGAATCTTATCAATGCTGCCGAAGTCTATCTCTACGAAAACCCTCAATGGAAGCATATTCGCTTTGATATTCTTTCTATACTGATGCTGAAAGACAAGCCTGTAGAGTTCTTTCTGATAGAAGATGTATTCATATAATTTTCTTACTTTTGTAACGGTTAAAAACATGAAAATGAAGATCAATAAATCCACTGCTGTCAGTTTTATATTATTAGTATTTATTGCCGCTTTATGGCGCGTAATACCAGGCAGACCAATGGGCTTTGCTCCTCAAATTGCCATGGCGATCTTCGGTGGTTCGGTGATCAGTGATAGAAGAATGTCTTTTATCCTTCCGTTATTGTCTATGTTCATCTCTGACCTTATCTATCAATTGTTACATAGCTATGGCTTGTCTTCCTTACCGGGTTTTTATAACGGACAGCTGGTAAATTATATTCTTTTCGCTTTGATAACAGTTATCGGATTCGGTGTTAAGCAAAAGAATGTGTTCAGTATTTTAGGTGCCGCATTGGCCGGCGCATCATTCTATTTTTTATCTTCTAACTTTTTAGATTGGGCAATGGGTGGTTCGGATATAAACTATCACCCTTATCCAAAAACTTTATCAGGATTAGTTTATTGCTACGAGCAGGCAATACCTTTTTATAGAAACAGCATTTTTGCTACGCTGGTTTTTAGCACAATACTTTTTGGTGGTTATTACCTGGTGAACAGGTTTGTTATCAGTAAGAAAGTAGCAGTAGCTTAAAGCGGGTTCTCTTCTTCGTAACCTTCATCGATCAATAAGTTTTTTCCGTCAGCAGCGCCGGTGGCCAATTCATCACAACGGTTATTGTATGGATTATCGGCATGTCCGCGTACCCATTTTAATTTAAGGTGATGTTTTTGAGAGAGCTCATGATATAACATCCATAGATCTTTATTCTTTTTACCACCTTTGAAATTGGTTTTTATCCAATTTTTCAACCAACCTTCTTCAATAGCTTTTACTACATAAGAGCTATCGGAATGGACAATGATATGCACACCATCTTTGGTTAATGCACGAATTGCCGCTATCACCGCCATTAGTTCCATGCGGTTATTGGTTGTTCTGCGATAACCTTGCGATAATTCTTTTTTAGAATTACCCCACATCATGATAACGCCGTAACCACCCGGACCGGGGTTTCCACGGGAAGAACCATCAGTATAAACAATTACGGGATTGCTGGAAGTAGACATAAATTAAACTTGAAATACACCCGTTTTAAATTCCGGCATATCACTGTTGTGATCGGCAGCTTCAATACCATTGGAGATCAATGCTCTTGTTTCTGCAGGATCAATGATGGCATCTACCCATAATCTTGCAGCAGCATAATAAGGAGTGGTTTGTGCCTGATATTTTTGAATGATATCGTTCAATATTTTTTGTTCGTCTTCCGGAGTGATCTCTTTTCCTTTTGCTTTCATTGCAGCCACTTGTATCTGCAACAATGTTTTGGCTGCCTGATCACCACCCATCACGGCGATCTTTGCAGTGGGCCATGCATAAATAAAACGCGGATCATATGCTTTACCACACATGGCGTAATTGCCCGCACCATAACTATTGCCGATCACGATCGTGATCTTTGGTACAACAGAGTTGGCTACTGCATTCACCAGTTTAGCGCCATCTTTTATAATGCCGGCGTGTTCGCTTTTGCTGCCCACCATAAAACCGGTAACATCCTGTAAAAATACCAATGGTATTTTCTTTTGATTGCAATTCATAATAAAACGTGCTGCTTTATCTGCACTGTCATTATAAATAACACCACCTAATTGCATTTCGCCTTTTTTGTTTTTTACCACTAATCGTTGATTGGCAACAATGCCGACTGCCCATCCATCAATGCGTGCATAACCACATACGATCGTCTTGCCATAATCTTCCTTGAATTGATCAAAGCTGTCTGCATCTGTTATGCATTCAATGATGTCAACAATATTATAAGGTTTGGTATTGGCTTCGCTTAATACGCTATAAATATCATTGATCGGTTTCTTTGGTTCAGTGCTTTTTATTCTGTCGAAACCTGCATTGGGTGTATGCCCGATCTTGCTCACGATCTTTTTTATCTGATCCAAACATTCATGTTCTGTTTCGCATTTATAATCTGCAATACCACTGATCGCAGTATGTGTAACAGCGCCACCTAATGTTTCATTATCGATCTCTTCACCAATAGCTGCTTTTACTAAATAAGGCCCTGCTAAATAAATAGATCCACCTTCCACGATCAATGTTTCATCACTCATGATCGGAAGATAGGCGCCACCTGCAACGCATGCACCCATTACCGCTGCAATTTGTGTAATGCCCATCGCACTCATCTTTGCATTGTTGCGAAAGATGCGGCCAAAATGTTCTTTATCGGGAAATATCTCATCCTGCAATGGAAGAAAAACACCTGCACTATCTACCAAATAGATCACCGGCAATTTATTTTCCATAGCGATCTCCTGCATTCTTAAATTCTTCTTCCCGGTTATAGGAAACCATGCGCCGGCTTTAACGGTTTGATCATTGGCAACAATCACGCATTGTCTTCCATCAACATATCCGATGCCGCTAACGGTGCCGCCCGCAGGGCATCCGCCATATTCTGCATACATATCAAAACCCGCGAATGCGCCAATCTCAATAAAAGGTTTATCTGTATCGCAGAGATAGGCGATACGTTCGCGGGCAGTTAATTTATTTCGTTCGCGTTGTTTTTCGATCGCTTTTTTACCGCCGCCTTCATAGATCGTTTCTAACCGGTGCCTTACCTGGCTCCAGGCAAGCTTCATGGCATCTTCGTTCTTATTCGTTTCTATATTCATAATTGTTTCGGCTCGTTAACACATTAAATATACTTATCAAAAAACACCCGACCAAGTAATTTAAAGGATCAATGAATCAAACTGATCGCTGTATCCAATTGAGGATCATCATTTAACAATACTGCAGCATGATCAAATGGTACATTAATATCCGGAGGGAAACCTTTGCCTTCATAAATTTTGCCGTCGATATATTTAAATGCAGCAGAAGAGGTATAAGTGAACATGAATCCGGGAATGGTGAACTGTCCGTCATCAAGCAATGAATTATCTGCTAATGGTCCCGTTGCACCCCAGGTTCTTTCTCCAACAAAAATTCCGGTAGGCAAAGCGTGAATGGCCATAGCGGTAGCTTCTCCCATAGATGCCGAAAAATTATCTGCCAATACGATCACAGGAATATTTAGTGCTTTTCCACCCGGTTGTGGTGTTACGTAAGCATTGATCCATGGTGAATAATCGAATTTTCCGTTGGCTGTTTTATATCGCGTATATCCAAAATGCAAAGGGTTGTTGATTAAATGGCCGATCAAAAAACTAAGGTCACTTACATCGCCACCGGTATTATCCCGTACATCAATGATGATCCCTTTGATAGTAGTGCTGTTCTCTACACTGTCAAAGAAAAATTGCAATGCATTCTTTACGCCATTGTTTGAGGCCGATAAGTAAGCCTTATTCAATTCAAAATTACTACAGGTAAAATAAAGGATTTTATGTTGGATCGTTGCGGATGCTGCAACGATGCCGGCATAAGATCCCGACACAAGATCATTGTCTAAGTAATGCACAGTATCCAATTTAATAAAGCTGTAACTATTGCGGTAAGTACCCGCCGCGATCTTTCTATCAACTGCAGGGTCAATGGTGGAGTCAACGATAGCGGCAGGAAAAAAACTTAAATTATAATGAGAATCGATCAGTCCGTCTGTCATCTGCCTGAAATATTTAATTGATTTCCGGAGATCATTATTATTATGTATATCCAGTCCTGCAAAAACAGGCTGGTAGCGGCTGTACATACTATCCCAATTGGTAGAATCGATATCCCAATAAACATAATTCACATTCATCTGGTTCCAAAAATCATTGAACACTTCGTTGAAGTTGGTTGGCGCGGCATTGCTTATCGGTGATGCAATATCCTTGTGACACGAGGTAAATAAGATACCCGTGAGAAGAAGTCCTGATAAAAAATAAGCAATACGCTTCATTGATCTTGTTTTAATACTCACTTTAATAAATACATAGCGCCAACAGACAATGTATATGTTTCGTTGTATTGTGGTATCTGGTTGATCATGTAATTCTTTTGTTGTTGCGTAAATGCTTCGTATACCCTTACAGATGCATACATCATGTATTGTTGATTGATCTGCTTTTGTACGCCGGCACCTGCTATCCAGCCCCATTCGGATCGGTTATCGATCTGTTCATTGATCGTGTATTTCTGATCAAAGCTGGTATAATGAATGGTAGAAGTGGTTTGTCCGCTACTATTATTACTTTCCGTTGCAGTAAATATATCCGGTTCATTTCCTCTTTGTTTGGCAGCCAGCCAATAGCCATAATAAAATCCTGCATTGGCAAAAAACGTAAGTTTCTTTTTATGAAATAAGATCGCCTTTGCTATTACGGGAACTTGTAAATAGGTATTGATAAAAGAGGTGTAGGCACCGGCTAGAGAATCTGTTCTGCTGATAGAATAATTTTTTTGCAGGATGCCGGGAGCAGTTTCTACCGAAAGCCACTTGTTTAATTTATATTCAAATGGGACAGCAATACTGTAACCAAGGCGGTACGTGATCTCTGAAGATTCTCTATTTGCAATATTGGTATTCAGATAACCGGCACTCAAACCTGTTTCTAATCCTATGGATGATTGCGCTTTAAGTTCAGCAGCGGTTATTATAAACAGAAGGAGCAATGATGTTTTGCGTAGAAACATGCTATGAAATTAACCAATGAATTTGAATTACGAAATAACCCGTTTATACAATATACCGCCGATCCATACCGATAAACAAGAGACGAATATTACGATGCTAAAATCCAACGCAATATTTGCCGGTGGCCCGTTTTTGATCATTAATGCCCGCAATACATTGATCACATAAGTAAGCGGATTGATCCTGGATACTACTTTTAACCACGCGGGCATAATGCTGATCGGGTAAATAGCATTGCTTGCAAAGAACAAGGGCATGGTAATTACCTGTCCGATGCCCATGAAACGCTCGCGGGTTTTTACAATGCAGGCGATGATGAGTGAAAATGTAGAAAAAAAGATAGCGCCTAATATTACCATAAACAAAACACCTAAAATGTGCAGTGGGTTCCAGCTGATATCTATTTTCATGATAACAGCCAGTATATAAATGATGATAACGAGCGGGAGTGTACGAAAAGCGGCAGACAATGCTTTCCCAAATACCAATGCTGTTCTTGGAGAAGGGGTTGCCAGGAATTTATGGGTTAATCCAAGGTCTCTTTCCCATATTATTGCAATGCCATAAAATATAGAAACAAATAATACACTTTGCGCCAATATGCCGGGCGTCATAAACGCGATGTAATTTACAGGGCCGGCGATCGGGTGCATCTTTTCAAATACCTTTCCAAAAATAAGTATCCATAAAACGGGTTGAACAGCACGCATGAATATTTCTGTAGGATCATGCAATGCTTTTCTTATTTCCAGTTCGGTAATAATAAAAGTCTTTTTAAAAAATTGAAGCATACAATAAATTTATCCTAAACGTTTGGATGTTTTTCTTCCTTGTGCAACGCTTTTATAATCTCCCTGCGATTGCAATGTTTCGGCGGTATAATGAATGAAGACATCTTCCAGGGTGGCATCAACCTGGTCAATGGATCGTTTAAGTTCTGCCGGAGAACCTTGTGCAACAAGCTTTCCACGCGAAAGAAAAGCAACTTTGTTGCTCAATCTGTCCACTTCTTCCATAATATGCGTGGTCAATAAAATAGTGATGTTGAATTTTGTTTTCAATTCAAGGATATGTTCCCAAACCATTTTAACGCCGATCGGATCGAGGCCAACTGTTGGTTCATCAAGGAATAATATTTTCGGTCGGTGCAATATTGATTGCGCGATCTCGAGTCTTCTTATCATTCCACCCGAATAGGTCTTTACCAGTTTATGGGCGGCGTCTTCCAATCCCATAAATGCGATCTCTTCTTCCACGCGTTTTTTTGCCTCTTTGGTGGGGATGTCGTAAAGTTTGGCAAAGAGTAATAAATTTTCGTAGCCGGTTAATGATCCGTCGGCAGATAATAATTGTGGCACATAACCAATGATCTTTCTAACATCATTCGGCTGTGTTTTAATACTGAGGCCATTAATAAAAGCATCTCCGGATGTTGGGGGCAGGAGAGTAGTGAGCATTTTTATGACCGTACTTTTCCCTGCACCATTTGGACCCAATAAAGAAAAGATATCACCCGATTCAATTTGCAGGTCTAAGCCTTTAACAGCTACAAAGGAACCGAAGTGCCGGGCAAGTTTTTTTGTTTCAACTAAAATTGACATTGATAAATGATTGCTTGACAGATGAAAATGGTTGGTACAAATATCGTTCATCTGCACCTCATGCAAGATAAGTTTATACATAAAATAGACACTCGATATATTGCCAATAAAGCGATATATTGTAGACTGATTGATAGCCTGATCAACGAAGAACTGCTCCTTTGAATCGCTTGTTCTGTTTTTTCGTTAACTTCATTACAGGCAGTATCAGTTCAACCCGTTTCTTTTATGGATAATTATAAATACAAGTCGGCAATAAAAGTGGTAGGCATATTGTCGATTGTGGCCGGCATGCTTGTAACCATTGGCTGGGTATTCAGCAGTGAATTGCTGATCAGCATGTTTTGCGAAAGTTCCACAATGAAATTTTATACGGCCATTTGCCTGATCTTTTCCGGTGCGGCGTTGTTGTGTCTTTTCAGAACCGATAAGCATGGTGTGCTGCTTCAGAGATTATCATCTGCTATTGTGCTTGCTATAGGGCTCGTCTCTTTATTAGGGAATATCTACAATTTCGATTTTATATTTAATAAAGCGTTTACGACATACGTAACCTTAAGAAATTCGGGGAAACATGTTACCGGACGCATGTCGATATCCACTTCATTGTGTTTTATATTGTTAGGGATCGCTTTTTTGAATCTGCATGCAAAGAAAGGATTGATCAAAATAGCTGCCCAGTGGGCATTGCATATTGCATCTTTGATATCCATGATCGCTATCATGGGGCATCTGTATAAAGTATCTGATTTTCATGAAATGCCTTTTCTGAGCACAATGGGACTTAACGCCTCATTGTCAATATTTATTTTATCGGTGGCGGCTTCTCTGGTAAATCCGGCATACGGGATCACCGGATTGCTTACAGGTGATAAAACCGGTAATATAATGGCGAAGCGATTGTTCCCCATGATCGCTTTTTTATTGTTAAGCGTTACTTATGTCCGTTTGGAAGTGTACCGGCAAACCACGCTGGATATGGGTTTCACCACCATATTGTTCACTACCTGCATGTTGCTGATCAATTTATTCCTGATCTGGAGAATTGCATTGCAGCTTAACAAAACGGATACTAAAAGAAAATTGGCCGAAGAATCGATTCTCTTATTAAATAAAAATCTTGAACAGAAAGTAGAACAAAGAACTGAAAAGCTTAAGACCGCACTGCAGGAGTTGGAAAAATCCAAACAAGAGTTGAATGAAACCCTGGATAAAGAGAAAGAATTGAACGAAATGAAATCGCGCTTCGTTTCCATGGCATCACATGAGTTTAAAACACCGCTGAGTACCATTTTGTCATCTGCATCGTTGATATCCAAATACGAGGATAAGGATGGTCATGCTAACCGGGATAAACATGTTCAACGAATTAAAAACTCGGTAGAGCATTTAAATGGTTTATTGGAAGAGTTCCTTTCTTTAGGCAGATTAGAAACCGGCCGTCTTGCGGTTGAATATGGAAAGTTCGATCTGCAGGATTTTCTGCGGGACATTATCGAAGAAGTGAAAGTGATCAAAAAGCCCGGGCAGCGACTTCAGTTATTTGAATCGGGTGCCACTGCTTTTTGCACTGATAAACGTTTGTTGAAAAATATATTGCTGAATATTCTTAGCAATGCCATTAAGTTTTCTTCTGATAACGGCAATATCATATTGCAGGTAAAGAATGTAGGGAATGAGTTATCCATTTCTGTAAAAGATGATGGCATTGGTATTTCAGAAGAAGACAAACAATACCTGTTCAATACTTTCTTCCGCGGAGCAAATGTTACCAATATACAGGGAACCGGACTGGGTTTGCATATTGTAAAAAGATACATTGATCTGTTGAATGGTGTTATTGAACTGGAAAGCGAATTAAATAACGGGACCACCATATCCATTACCTTACCTGCTTTTAAAGAAGAATTAATCGCGCATTAAATTAACATCGAATGATCGCAACGGATATGAAAAAAATATTGGTCATAGAAGACAATGAAGATGTAAGAGAGAATATTGCTGAGTTATTGGAGCTCTCCAACTACGAAGTTATTACAGCTGCTAACGGACAATTTGGTGTAGAAATGGCCACCAAAGAAAACCCCGATCTGATCGTATGTGATATTATGATGCCTGTATTGGATGGGTATGGAGTATTGCATTTATTAAGCAGGAATAAAAAAACCTATGGCATTCCATTTATATTCCTCACGGCAAAAGCAGAGCGGGCCGACTTTAGAAAAAGCATGGAAATGGGAGCCGATGATTACCTCATCAAACCTTTTGATGGTGTTGAATTGTTGAATGCTATTGAAGTGCGTTTGAAGAAATGCGAATCCATAAAAGCGGGTGCAATTCCCAACGGT
>Ga0206889_1031_pt1 | contig 16940 bp, 11 predicted proteins | sample Alteio_BWOrgHeat_57_FD_153245 | JGI IMG/M metagenome (GOLD analysis project Ga0206889, IMG submission 153245) | Enriched cells from forest soil in Barre Woods Harvard Forest LTER site, Petersham, Massachusetts, United States - Alteio_BWOrgHeat_Nextera5 ... | reverse complement strand
TATTTATCAACCTTCACAGGGACCTAATCCGCATTGCCACAGTGTTGTAATACAATTTAAGCCCGCAATGAATAAAATTAAGAGGCACGAAAATTTATTCCAACCGTCCAAGGAGTCGTGAGGTTCCTTGGATTCTTTCTTATATAGACAGAGAATCCGGGTCTAACCCGATCCTTCGCAGCGTGGCAGACCAAAATTTGAGAATTTAATATATAAATTATAAAAAAAATTATTAATTAGTAATTTATTTATTATTTATTATTTATTAACAAAAATTTGTTATTATTAATTTATAAATAAATCATTAAAATAAAAGGTTGAAAATAATGAAAGCAACATTACAAGTTTTACAAAGCTCAAACACAGTAAATTTTCTTAAAAAAGATTCTATGAAACCGGAAACAAAAGAGATGCTAAAGACACCGGCTGTTTTGATAACAGCTACAACTCTTGCATTCATAGCATTCTCTATATTCATGGGAATAACCGCTCCCCCATCTTTAGTTGTGTTTATTCCTGTATCAGCGGTGTTCCTACTGATTCCGGGATTAGTTGCGACCCTTGTAATAGCAAATGACCCTAAATTTTTCAAAGGCTGTCTTGAAAACGTAATGAAAGACATTAAAAAAGTAGCCAATACACCCCCAAATGAAATCAATGCCGGTCTGAAAGAGTTGGGCAAAGCAATAAAAAAAGATGTAATAGAAGCAATAAACCCTAAATTGGAAGCGGTAAAAAATGAATTGGGATTGATAAAACAAGATCTCGTTCATTATTATGGTTATCACAATTTTCAGGATGACTTGAAAATACAAAGACTCCTGAGGGTTTTGTCCATGTTGACAATAGTACTCTGAAACCTAATGCAGATGTCTAGAATATTTATCAACCTTCACAGGGACCTAATCCGCATTGCCACAGTGTTGTAATACAATTTAAGCCCGCAATGAATAAAATTAAGAGGCACGAAAATTTATTCCAACCGTCCAAGGAGCCGTGAGGTTCCTTGGATTCTTCCTTAAAATCATAAATGAACAGCAGTAGTGCCGTATAGGCAATTACACAGACAAACACGATAAAAGACCACGTATACAAACTCAATCCGAGTACAGGCAAACCGAAACTTGAGAATCCTGGACACACATGCAAAGAGATTTGCCGTAAAGCTACAAATCCGCCGAATAAAGCACTCAATAACATAAAACCGTAATGGGACATGCGCAGTCCGAATACAAGGTTAAAAGCTGCCGCACAGCTTACCGCAATCATTCCCAATCGTTGCAATAAACATAAAGGACACGGCTGTTCATGATAGATGAACTGCACGCCGAAAGCGCTGAGAAGCACACCTGATAAAATCAAAATGAGCAGGATATTGAGATTTTTTTGTAAATTTTTCATCGTTATCCTCACCAATTAATTTGTAACATGTCGGTAGCATGATGATATGTCATCAATAAAGAGAGCAGCAAACCGGCGATAAGGAAGGCGATTGCAAGTTTTCGATTTTGTAGGATAATCGAAAGAACGATAAATACAAAAATGAGAAAAAGAGCTGCCATCATAATGACCAACCGCCTCCTAAAGCTTTAATCAATTGTATCGTTGCTATATAACGGAAACCTTGTATGTTATTTAAAGTAATCTGATAATTCAGTAAATCTCTTTCCGTATTCACCACGTTGATGTAATTAGTGATTCCGGAGTCATAACGATCTACATACAATGCATAGCTTTTTGCCGCCCATCGGGTGGTGGCCAGCATCGCTGCATATTCTTTGGAGTATCGATTTATATCGGACAGCGCATCTTCCACTTCTCTGAAAGCGATAAGCACCTGTTGTTGGTAGGCAGCTTCGGATTCTTTAAATCGGGCGATTTGCAGCTTCAGGTTGGAACAGGTTTTGCCCCCGTCAAAAATAAACTGGTCGATTTGTACTCCATCCATCCAAAATCTACTTATGCCAAGAAGAAAGTATTTCAAAAGGGGGCTTTCATATCCTGCCGTAGCGGTTAAATTAATAGAGGGAAAAAATCCTGTATATGCTTCTTTAATTAAGGCGTGATTTGATCTGGTCGTAAATTCGGCTTCGGCAATATCCGGGCGTCGCAAAAGTATTTCCGAGGGAATTCCTTCGGGTATAACGGGTGGAGCACCTTCGAAAGGAGAAAAATTCATTACGAAATCGGAGGCGGGAACGCCGATTAACAATGCTAATTCGTTTTCCAGGATCTCACGTTGCCGTTTTACCTCCTGAAATTGGGTAATGGCGGAATCTATCTCCTCTCCCGCCAGTGTGACATCCACGTAATCGGTAATTTGGTCATCGAATCGGGCCTTATTGATATCAAAGGCTTTTTGGCGTGATTCAATGACTTTTTGCAAAAGCGCGAGTTGATTATCAGCTGCTCTCAATTGATAATAGGTACCTGCCAATTGCGTTGTGAGGCTCAGCATCACGGTTTCATAATCTTTTTTTTGAGCTAAGAAGTCGTAAACCGTTGATTTATAACGGTCTCTGATCTTTCCCCATAAATCGACCTCATAATTCATATTCACAGGTAAAAAATAGAGCAGCTCATGCACACGAAAAGCATCTTTGGTTTGGATGATGCTGTTCAGACGACTGTAATTTTTTGTTAATTCATCAGTATTTGTAAATAAAGGATTCAGCGTAATCTGAGGATAAAAATCTGCCGCGGCGATTCCTATCCGAGCGCGGGCCTCTTTAATTTTTTCCAAAGTTAAAAGAAGATCCTGATTATTTGCTAAAGCTAAATTTTCCAGTTCATTGAGTTTTTCATCGTGAAAAATATCCCACCATCGGTCGGAACAGGTGAGTGTTTCTTCCGGCGCTGTTTCGGCGCATTGATGATTTTTCCAAGTTGTAGGTACAACAACGGCAGGGGCTTTGTATGAAGGCCCAACGGAGCATCCGGGCATCAATAACGCAAAAATGATTGTAAAAATAAAACCGTATAACAGATGCAATCTCCTTTTTCAGGGAAGGAAAACCGATAAATTCGGTTTTATTCGAGATTATATTTGTAAAATGATTTTTTTAAAACCGGATTTCAATTTTTAAAGGAAAAAGGGGATTTTTTTCCGTAGCATATTTTTTATTACAGTTATTAAAAAATGCATTATTTATAATAAATTAATTATTTATTAATAATATTCGTTTATAGTTAGCTTTATTTAATTTAATAAACAAAGGATTTGTAATGAATAGTACATTTAATGTGATCCGGTCCGGTTTCAATGATATGGAAACCGTGAGGCATTTGAAGGAAAGTCACCTGAATACTAAGCTCCCAATGGTGAAAACTCTTGCTATTGCTCTTGCTTTTGCTGTTACCGCAATTGCATTAGCTGCATTAGCAACGGCTTCTATTGTGCCGGTAATTCTTGTTCCCGGATCCCTTGTCATTGTCCTGCTTACTCCGGTATTAGGAGGGGTAGGAATATATTTTGGACTAGTGGCAATGCTAGTAGGAGAGCGTGTTATTCAGGAAAATTCGAAATTTTTCAATGGTCTTATCGATGCTGTAAAAAAAGATATTACGGACTTTGCTAAAAAACCGGTTAGTGTACGCATGGAAGAGCTTAAGCATTTAAATAATGTAGTAAAAAAAGATATTCGGAAAATAAGTGTGGCAATAAAAAAAGAGGTAAAGGAATTAAATAAACGCAGTGAGTATGAAACTATTCCGGACTATGATCCTATTCCGAGCTCTAAGCCTAAGTCTATTCCTAGCTCTAAGCCTAAGCCTATACCCCAAACTAAGCCTACGCCGAACTATGGTACAATGAACTTAATTAAGCACCGGACTAAACCTAAACCTATACCACAGACTAAGCCTAAGCCTAAGTCTATTCCTAGCTCTAAGCCTAAGCCTATACCCCAAACTAAGCCTACGCCGAACTATGGTACAATAAACTTAATTATGCACCGGACTAAACCTATACCACAGACTAAGCCTAAGCCTATTTCGAGCAATGGACAATGGATTCAGTATACAGAAATAAAGGAATGGATCTATTCCAACTCATATGAACAAAAGTGAGCGGTGTGTTCCCGATTTTTTATGTATGAGAGTTCCGACAGCGATTTAATTATAAAATTCGCTTAATAAGTATGTTTATATAGATGCAACCTCCTTTCCGCATCTCCTTTTTCCGGGAAGCAAAATCGATAAATTCGGTTTTATTCGAGATTCTGTTTGCAAAATGATTTTTTTAAACCTATATTTCATTTTTTAACGGAAAATCGAATTATGTGGTTTGTAGAACTAGCTCTTAGACGTCCGTATACTTTTGTTGTACTCGCAATGCTCATCGCTGTCATGAGCTGCGGTTTTATGATTGTGACTCCGAAAGATATTTTTCCGAATATCAATATTCCGATTGTCAGCGTCATTTGGTCTTACGCAGGACTTCCTGCAGAGGAATTTTCACAAAGAATTACCACATTCAGCGAATATACTCTCTCCAATAATGTGAACGACATCGAAAGAATTGAATCGCAAACGGTAGATGGAATCGGATTGGTCCGTCTCTATTTTCAGCCGAATGCCGATATACCGACTGCTATAGCCGAATCATCCGCCGCATCACAATCCATTTTAAGGCGTATGCCGGTCGGAATGCTTCCCCCCACTATTTTACGGTACTACGTCAATACGGTTCCGATCATCCAAATGATCTTATCCGGAAAAACAATGACGGAATCAGAATTGTATGACTACGGAAACTGGCGAATAAGGCAATCGATCGCGACAATTCCCGGAGCAACCTTGCCTACTCCATACGGAGGAAAAGTGCGGCAGGTGATGGTCGATGTAGATTCCGACGCTCTCCAGGCAAGAGGATTGTCTGCGCGCGATGTAAATACGTCGCTTCTTAATCAAATAGTCACCACTCCTTTGGGAGATGCCAGAATCGGGGATTATGATTATCTGATCAATCTGAATAATACACCGGTTGAGCCGGAATCTTTCAATGACATCCCGATTGCCATGAAAGATAACAATATGATTTTTTTGCGGGATGTGGCCCATGCCCATGACGGATTCGCTCCTCAAACGAATATAGTGAGACAAAACGGAGTAAAATCCGTGATGATGCAGGTCCTTAAAAACGGTGCGGCTTCCACCCTCAATATTGTAAGTCGGGTTTGGGATCTGTTGCCGATTATTCAGGCGGCCGCTCCGAAAGGAATGGATGTCAATTTGATTTTTGATCAGTCGGTGTTTGTAAGAAAAGCGATCCAAGGTGTTGTCGTTGAAGGGGTTTTGGCTGCCTGTTTAACCGGTTTAATGGTCTTGGTATTTTTAGGCAGTTGGCGCAGCACATTCATCGTTTTGATTTCGATACCGCTATCGATCATGACCTCTATTATATGTCTCAGCCTTATAGGGGAGACTTTAAATATCATGACGCTGGGGGGACTCGCTTTAGCCATCGGTATATTAGTGGACGATGCGACGGTTGCCATTGAAAACATCCACCGGAATATCAGCAAAGGAAAACCGCTGGAACAAGCCATTTTGGACGGTTCCTACGAAGTGGCTATTCCTGCTTTTGTCTCCACTTTAGCGATTTGTATCGTGTTCCTTCCCGTTGTTCTCCTCACCGGACCGGCTAAATTTTTATTCACACCGTTCGCTCTGGCCGTGGTATTTGCCGTGATAGCCTCTTACGGACTATCCCGTACTTTAGTCCCGGTCATGATAAAATTTATCCTCCCTCCGGAAATGTACCTCTACACAGGAGAGGGACCAAAAAACCGGTTGGATCGTTATCATGTTAAATTTGAAGAAAAGTTTCATCGTTTTAGAGATCATTATGGATCAAGATTGGATTGGTCATTAAAAAATCGGGGAATCATCCTGATTATTGCCGGGATAATTTTTATAAGTTCTATCTGTATCGCTTTTTTTGTGGGAGAGGATTTCTTTCCTACCATCGATGCCGGACAACTGCGTCTCCATGTAAGAGCTCCTTCCGGAACCAGAATTGAAGTCACCGAAGAGGTTTTCCAAGCGGTAGAAGATGAGATAAAACAAATTATCGGACCTGAATCCATCTCGATGATGATCGACAATATAGGATTGAATCCGGTCCCTTACACTCTGGCTTTCGGTGATAACGCTACCATAGGAAGTTTTGACGGAGAAATTTTGATCTCTCTAAAAAAAGAAAGGAAATATTCCACAAGTGAATACCAAGCCATCCTTCGTAAAAAGCTCAAGGAAAAATTTCCTAATATCAGCATCTTTTTCCAACCGGCCGATATCGTCAACCAAATTCTCAATGTGGGACTACCCACTCCTATTGATGTCCGGATCGTAGGTTATGATCAGGAAAATAACCTAAATGTTACACGGGAAATGCTGGAAAAAATTATTCTCGTCAGAGGGGTTGCGGATGCTCATATTCATCAGGTTGTCGATTATCCCCAACTTTTTATCGAGACGGATCGAACGGAAATGGCGATGGCAGGTCTTACGCAAATCAATGTCACAAACGATGTCCTTCTCAACTTCAGCGACAGCACCACAGTAACTCCGAATTTTTGGCTCGATAGAAAATCGGGAGTTCCCTACCTGATTTCTGTACAAAATCCGAAATACAGAATCAATACGGTCGAAGAATTGATGCATGTTCCTATATCGAGTCCTTTAACCGCCCAATCACAACTGTTGTGCGATCTCTGTACTATACGTCACGATATCACCCCTGCCGTAGTGAACCATGTGAACATTCAACCTATATATAACATTTATGCCAACGTACAAGGGCGCGATTTAGGCGGTGTAGCCTCCGATATCCAAAAAATCATTGACGAATACCAAAGCAAAATGAAACCGGGAAACAGGATCGGAATGGCCGGCCTTGTGTACAATATGAAAACGGCCTTCATGAAATTGGGAATAGGATTCATTTTTGCCATCATGTTGGTCTATTTCATTATGGTGATCAATTTTCAGTCATGGCTCGATCCTTTTGTGATCATTTGCGCCATCCCGGGAGCGATCACAGGAATTATTTTAATCCTATTCTTAACCGGCACAACGTTCAATATTCCTTCCCTCATGGGAGCCATCATGAGTATCGGAGTGGTCACCGCAAATAGTATTTTGTTGGTCACCTTTGCAAATTTCCAACTGAGGGAAGGAAAAAACAGTATCGAATCCATACGGATTGCTGCAATCACAAGATTCAGACCGATCTTAATGACTGCCTTAGCCATGATTATCGGGATGATTCCTATGGCTTTAGGAATGGGAGAAGGGGGCGAACAAAATGCTCCGTTAGGAAGAGCTGTGGTAGGAGGATTACTCATGGCTACTGTCACTACTTTATTTTTTGTGCCGGTTGTATTTTCATTTTTACGTACAAAAGAAAATCCATACTTACATGCAAAAGCAAAAGCGTATATTCCTCCGGAACACGAAACTTTCTAAAAATATTAAGAGGGAAAGATGGAACAGACTTCACCGATTCAGACAAAATCACATCGTAAATCTATTTTTTTTGCGGGAACTTTTCTCCTGATTCTTCTCCTCCTTTTCTTAGCGCGGATGTTTTTAGCCGAAATAAAAAGAGACTCTCCAAAAGAATCTCCGGTATTACAAGTCGTTACAAAAGTCATTCAACCGAATACCGATCCCATTACCTTGATATTGCCTGCCTCTGCACAAGCTTGGCATGATACTCCTCTTTGGGGGCGTGTAAACGGTTATGTGGTCAGATACCTGGTCGATATCGGCGACAGAGTAAATAAAGGGGATCTTCTGGCGGAAATCGACACTCCGGAAACAGACAGGCAGGTGGATCAGGCACGGGCCGATCTGGCAAATGCACAAGCGGAAAAAAATATTGCGGCAATCACACAAAATCGTTGGCAAACATTGTGGGATAAAAATAAAGAGGCTGTATCAAAACAAGAGGTAGATCAATACAATTCTAATTATCAATCTGCAGAAGCTGTCGTGATCGCCAATGAAGAAAATTTAGCTAAATTGCTGGCACAACAGGAATTTAAATTCATCTACGCCCCTTTTTCCGGAATCATCACCGAAAGAAAAATCGATATCGGGTCTCTCATCACCGGAGACGTCAACGGAGCAGAACAAGAGATTTTCAGAATTGCTGAATCGAATCTCATGAGATTTTTCGTAGATGTTCCTCAAACATATTTTAGGCAAATCACAGAGGGACTCGATGCGGAAGTGACAGTTACACAATTGCCGGGTATCGTATTTCCGGGCAAAATTTCCCGTTATGCAAAGGCATTAAATCCTATTGCCCGCACTTTAATGACTCAAGTGGATGTGGAAAATAAGGACGGAATTTTATATCCGGGCTTATTTGCTCGTGTAAAATTTACCCTGCAACACGATACCGTGAGTTTCATTATCCCTACCACCTCCATTATTGTCCGCTCGGGATATACTCACGTAGCTGTTGTCAATCCCGACAACACCATACACCTCCAACGGGTCGAAATCGGACTGGATTACGGAAAACAGGTCGAAATCATTTCGGGTCTTAAAAATAATGACCGGATTGTCATTATCCCGTCAGACGGTATTCATGAAGGAACTAAAGTAGATCCGACAGATGCAAAACCGCTTCCTAAGTAGAATAACTACATATTGACAGTAATTAAAATTATTTTTATATATAAAAATAAAAAAAACAGGAGATATTTATGAAATATATTTATGAATTTATCGGTACGTTTTTTTTGGTGTTTACAGTTGGTATGGCTGTCATCAATCCAAACGGTATCGGTTTATGGGCCCCTTTAGCGATCGGATCAGCACTGGCTGTCATGGTTTTTGCAGGAGGACATATTTCAGGCGGACATTACAATCCGGCTGTTTCTTTTGCCGCCTTTTGGCGCAAAAAACTTTCGATGAACGATTTGTTTATCTATTGGGCTGTGCAACTTGCAGCAGGAGCGCTCGCAGCTTTCGTCACCATATATTTCAAAGGACAAAAAGCTCCGATTCCTCTCGAACTCAATTATCATAAAGCTTTTTTAGCCGAGTTTCTGTTTACATTTGCTCTATGCTATGTCGTACTGAACGTGGCTACCACAAAAGCCACTGCGGGAAATTCTTTTTTCGGATGGGCAATCGGATTCACCGTTCTGGTAGGTGCTTATGCAGTGGGGGCAATCTCTAACGGAGCTTTCAATCCGGCAGTAGCTTTAGGATTGGCCATTTTAAATTTAAATCATTGGGCCGATATCTGGTTATATTTCATAGCCAATTTATTCGGCGGCGCAGTGGCAGCGTATGTTGTCAACAGCGCTCATCCGCACGATATATAGTCTTCTAAAGGTTTACCGATTCAACTCGGTAAACCTTTTCTCATAAATATATAACCTTTAAATGAATATGTCTGCTTCGTTTTTAACCTCTTCCGAATATCTTAGAACCGGAACTCTGTTTATACCGAGAGTTCCTGTAAAATCTTCTATTATAGAGATTTTAAATGAAAATCCGAAAATAATTTTCCTTCTTTTAAAAGGAAGTCTGCACTCTTTAAAGATAACCTATTCTCCGGAGATACAAGAGGAACTACATGATGTATGGCTCCCGAAAGACCGGCAAAAAAGAAACGAGATGAAGGAGCTTGCCGAACGCTTAGATCTATTTTTGCAGAACAATTATGTCATCCTTTTTAAAATTCGGGAATATGAGCATTTTAATACAAGGGAAACCGATCAAAGAAAATGTAGACTAATCACCTATAAAGTAAGTGTATTGCGCAGCAAAACCGAAATCAATAACGGAAATTTACAATCATTCTTTAATGCATACAAGAAAAGTCCCGGAAATGTAAAAAATCTATGTGTTCCTATTAGAAATTTTACTTTTTTTCTTATCCCTACAGAAAACGCTTGGACTCCGGAACAACTCAATTTGATTCGTCAACAGGCCTCAATAGAAAAAGTCACCGGAGAACCTCCCGGCCTACCTGAAAATAGAGTGGAATCGGAAGAAACAACGAACGAACAGATTTCCGAACCGGTCTCCGATTGTTGTTGCACCCTTCAATAAGGTTAAGAGGAGTTTAATTCGCGCAGCGTTTCCCTCGACTCGACTTGTCGAGGGGGTTTAAGCGTTATTTTGTATTTATAGATTCAGAAATTCGTTCAAAAATTAGTTCTCTAAGTTTTTAAAAACGCATCGACAAGTCGATGCGAGGGCAAAGCGGTGACGAGTCACCGCACTCCAAACGCTACGCGAGTTTAAATCCAGATTAACCTAAATAACTAAATATTAGTTACTTAATAACGAGCTATTCCTTAAGAAAAAAAACTGAGCTGATATTCATTGGAATGTTGTTTTTTCTTAGGAGCAATTTTAGGTTTCGGCGGATCAAAAACAATTTTTTTACTTTCTCGGGACTCCAAATACTCCAAAATTTCTTGAGCCCTCGCCAATACCTCCTGAGGTAATCCGGCCAAACGACCGACATGAATGCCGTAACTCTTATCGGCTTCCCCTCGAATAATTTTACGGAGGAAAATCACACTGTCTTTAGTCTCCTGAACAGCAATCGTATAATTTACCGCTCCGTGAATTTTCTCCAGTGTTGTAAGCTCTTTATAATGAGTCGCAAATAATGTTTTAGCTTGCTTTCCCGGAGTATTCAATAAATATTCCGCCACCGATCTTGCTATTGAAATTCCGTCGTACGTCCCGGTTCCGCGCCCGATTTCATCCAATATAACAAGAGAACGATCACTTGCATTGTGCAAAATATTTGCCGTTTCTGTCATCTCCACCATAAATGTCGATTGGCCTTTCGATAAATCATCGCCGGCACCGATACGGGTAAATATTTTATCTACAATTCCGATCTCCGCGGCAGAAGCGGGGACAAAAGATCCCATCTGCGCCATAATAGTAATGAGCGCCACCTGCCGTAAATAGGTGGATTTTCCTGCCATATTGGGTCCGGTAATCAAATACAAACGATTCTTTTCATTGTCCATCTCACTGTCATTTGCAACAAATTTTTCACTAAGAGAAGAGGCTTCAATAACGGGATGTCTTCCGGAATCAATTTTTAACGCATACGAATCATTCACAACGGGACGAACATATTCTCTTGCCCTTGCCACTTCTCCGAAAGAGCGAAGGACGTCTATGACGGCTATAGCGCGAGCTATCTCGATAATGCGGGAAGAATGTTTGCCGATCTCTTCACGAACTTTATGGAAAATTTCGGTTTCTAAAGCAGAAATACGCTCTTCGGCGGTCAAAACTTTTACTTCGTACTCTTTAAGCTCGGGCGTTATATACCGGGCACCGTTTACAAGTGTTTGCCGTTTTTCTAAAAACGAAGGCATCTTATCAACCTGTCCTTTACTCACCTCTATGAAGTATCCGAACATGCGATTGAAACCGACCTTTAACGTCTTTATTCCGGTGCTTTCCCGGAGCTCATTTTGATAGTTGGCAAGCCATTGTTTACTGTTATTATTTATCAGACGAAGTTCATCGAGTTCCGGACTCACCCCATCCCGTATCAATCCGCCGTCTGCAATTTTAAGAGGAGGCTCATCGACAATCGTTCGGGAAATCAACTGCATCACCGATTCAAGAGGATCCAAAATTTTTGCATTTTCAAAAATAATTCCGGAGTCAGACGATAATCCAAATAAACAGGTTCGTATCTCCGGAATATTTTCAAACGAACTTTTCAACGCTACAAGATCCCGCGGACCTGCATATCCGGAGATGACTTTCATAATCAGACGTTCTAAATCGCGGACACTCTCTAAAAGTCCGACCAATTTTTCTGTAATCCCTGAATTTTTATGAAATCGCTCTACGGCATCCTGTCGAATTTGTATGTCTCCGGGACTCATCAGGGGTTGTTTTATCCAATGTTTTATCAGACGAGATCCCATGGGAGTGCATGTTTTATCCAATACCTGCAGTAATGTATTTTTTTTGCTGCCGTCATTCAATGATTCGGTAAGCTCTAAATTTCTTTGTGAAATAGTGTCCAGCATCATGAAATTGGAGGTGGAATAGGTCTTTATTTCTTTAATAGACTCAAGACTGATACACAATTCATCGCGAATGTATTGCAATAAGGCACCGCCTGCACAAATTCCGGTTGTCATATTTTTTAGTCCGAAACCTTCCAGATTGTGTACTCTAAATTGTTCCAGAAGAAATTGGTAGGTATTCTGCTTTTCAAAATGCCAATCGTCATGCTCGGACAAAAGAAAAGTAAAGGCATGTTTCAGCTCATCGAGAGATCCTGAATTTTTCCCTGCAAATTTTTTGCTTACCAAAACTTCGGAAGGGCGTAAGCGGTAGATTTCAGAGCATAGATCCCGGACTGAATCAAATTCTATTAAAGCAAATTCTGTCGTCGATAAATCCAGTAGGGCAATACCGTAAGTCGACCCTGATTCGTGAATGGCGACAAAAAAATTGTTGCTTTTTTCATTCAGCAGAGAGGAATTGATGACAGTAGCCGGAGTGACAACGCGAACAACCTCTCTGTTGACCAATCCCTTCACGGTTTTGGGATCTTCAGTCTGTTCGGCAACGGCAACGCGGTAGCCTTTTGCAATGAGTTTATCGATATACCCTTCGGCACTGTGATGGGGAATTCCGGCCATGGGAATTTCCTGCCGTTTTGTCAGGGTGAGATCCAATTCTTTTGACAAAAGAATCGCATCTTCATAAAAAGCTTCATAAAAATCTCCCATTCGAAAAAACAATACTGCTGTTTTGGCAGCTTCTTTACAGGCATGCCATTGCATCATCATGGGGGAAGTTTTTTTTTGTGAATCGATCATGATAAATTTAATCCTTTTATTCTGAAAATTGGCCTTATTTTAGGCGGGCTTTAGTTTTTTTTCCAGAGAATAGCAAGGTCCGATTCGAAAAGTTTTCCTTTAAAAAATTTAAAATAAAGATTTCATGTTTCCGGTTGAATATTAAAAAAATATACGTTCTACTGTCTAAAAAGTTCTTTTTAAGAGGTAATCGCTTATGTATCATATCACACGAAAACTTTTTCAAATATTTGATGACTTAGAAGCCGCTGAAAATAACACAGAATCGTTGAAAGAAATTTGCGTTTTACAACCCACTGAATTCGGGGGAATAACTCCTAAAGATTGTGAGCTGGTCGACAATAATGAGGACCCTTATTTAAAAGTAAGAAATGAATATTATGATCCCGAAACAGATACTCTACCCTCTATTGACAATTGGCCGGCAGCAGCAAAAACTTCCGAAGAATATTATGATCGGGTCCGGCAATATAAAGGCGGATCATTAAAGCATGACGCTTCTTTTATCTCTAATCTGCTAAGTTCCGTTGAATTAAATATTCCACATAAAAACTATACAGATTCAAAAGGGCGTCCGATCATGGAACAGGTTGCCCTGGATATATGTAGAATCGGACAACTGTATATAAACGGAAAATTGATTTTCGATATAAAAGTACAAACTACAAATGATGAGACAAAGAAGGTTATAAATCTGTTTAATACCTGTTTGTCTGCTTTAAATGACAATTATGCATTGACAACGAATGTCTTAAAATTAGTTACTCAAGCTACCGTTGCTCATTTATCTACGTCCATTGTACACCGGTTCAATAATGGAAACTTAGGATTAAGAATTAAAAGTTTTCAACAGAAAATATTCATCAATATTTCTACTTTTGGAATTACCAATATTCGCTTCAATACCACATGGGGAATATTGCCTTACGAGGCTAAAGATTCTGAAGCAAATCTGTTTATGAAAGGAATCGTCGAGATTTTTTTACGTACACACTTATTAACAAGAGGCAGCGCCGGAAACGGTCGGGGATATGAAAAATGCTCTGCATTTTATCCATCATTGGAAGAGGTCGAAGCTGTGAATTTATTGACAGTTCCCGATGATTGGGGACACTCTCTCTCCGACTGTCTCGATGAAATTTCCTATGATTCTGCATTAGAAAAATATAACGGCGTACAGGAAGCCATTCATCCTTTATGTGTAAAAGAGATCGTTAAAGACCATGATTTGTATAATTCCGTGGAAGTACAGAAGAGACCTCGCTATTTCCTTTCTTCACCTTATCTTAAAGACATATATATAAATAATCAAAAATGTTATTCCCAAACTGAAAATGAAAACGAAACGGATGTTTATTTTCAAAAGGCTTACTTACGCATAGCCGAAATTTTTGAAGACAGTTTTTCCTTCACCAATGATTTACTGTGTACTTCAAATATAAGTATGATAAAATATTTAAGAGCACATATACACAAAAAATTTGTAAATCAAGATTCGAACCGGATGCCGTATCTCAAAAATTATACAGTCTATTTGGAATACGAAAAAACCGGCCTAATTAAAATCCAAATAGACTCCGATTGGGAAATTCAGAGGGGATTGAGACAGGATGATGCCCTGAAAAAAAATATAACAGCAGTAATAGTAGGTCCTTCTAAAGAATTTCCGAATTCCGGACTCAATTTCAAAGGAGCGCAGCTGTTTTCAACAAACGGATAAAAATACGTGACCCACGCACCCACTTCGATTTGCTCTCTATGCGCCTTAACGGTAAAAAAAAGCCCTATTTGTGAAGATTCTTTTTCCTTTTGCTGCCACGGCTGCGCTGCTGTTTACCGAATTTTGAAATCGATGGGAGAGCTCTCCTCTCCGTCAGAACATCCGATATTTAAAAATGCTGTCAAAGCAGGGATCATCTCTAATCCTTTTCTATTGGAAGAAATAAAAAATAAAGAAAATATAGCGGAAGAGGAATCGATTCATTACCGACCGGTCATCGAAGACATGTGGTGCCCTTCATGTGCAGAGGTAATTAAATGGATTTTACTCAAAGAAAAAGGGATCACCTTTTGCCTGATAGACTATTTTACCGATTTAGCCTCTATCAAATATTGTCCGCGCTATATCTCAAAAGATAAAATTAACGCACTCATTACAGGACTGGGATACACACCCCTCTCCGGTGAAAACGAAGGGATAAAAAAGGTAAGCTTTACATTGCTTGCCCGATTTACCATAGCGGCTTTTTGTACCCTCAATATCATGATGTTTTCCTATCCCATCTATGCCTCTTATTTTTCTGCCGATCCGGAAGGCTATTCCTATATGCTCGCGCTCCTCTCCTTCGGAGCTTCTCTACCTCTCGTCACATATTGTCTTTGGCCTATCCTTCGTCGATTCCGATCCTCTTTAAAAATAAAAATTTTAGGAATGGAAAGTCTTGTCGTAACAGGAGTCCTGGCAGCTTTCTCCCTCTCCGTCATGAATTTACTGAACGGATCATCCGAGGTATATTTTGACTCGATGGGCGCCATCATCACTTTTGTCCTGCTCGGAAAAATTATAGAAAGCAAAGCAAAATTCTCTTCAAAAGATTCTCTCATGAGAATTGCCCGATCCGGAGCAAAAAGAGGAAGAAAAAAATCCGCCGACGGCTCCCATGAATTTGTTCCGATCAAAGAAATTTGCATCGGAGATACTCTTATTGTAGTGTCGGGAGAAAAAATTGTTTTGGACGGAATTATTCTGGAGGGTGACGGAATTTGCGACGAATCTTTAATGACGGGCGAATCTTTTCCTGTCATAAAAAAGAAGGGCGATCCGGTATTGGCCGGTACCTACCTTCAGGAAGGCAATATTTCTTACGAAGTGACGGCTGATGCAGACAAAACAACTCTGCATAAAATTATCGATGTCATCGAAAATGACCTGTCTCATAAAACTTCTTACGTAAGAGCTGCAGATTCCATAGTAAAATTATTCGTTCCGGTCGTTTTCCTAATAGCAACGATATCTGCCGTATCGGTATATTTTTTAGGAGAGCATCTCAATCCGGGATCCGAAGCTTGGGAACGTGCTCTATCGATCCTTTTAATTTCCTGTCCCTGTGCCATTGGGATTGCCGCTCCTCTTTCCGAAGCCCATATGATTCGAACGATTGCAGAAAAAGGTGCCCTCATTCGCAACAGGGGATGCTTAGCTCTGCTGGGAAAAGAAACACACTTTATCTCTGATAAAACAGGAACTTTGACGGAAGGTTCATTCGAAATAATCGACGGTCTTGCCTCCCTCTCTCCTCACGAACGGAGCATCCTGAAAAAAATGGCGATGTTTTCTAATCACCCGATCGCAGTTTCTCTCGTGAATGCAATCAAGGAATCACCTGCATCCTCTGTCACTTCTATCGAAGAAATAAAAGGCAAAGGAATGAAAGGAAAAGAAGAAAATACAATATATCTATTCGGCTCCCGATCTTTTATCTCTTCGGAAAATAACTCTCTTTGTCCGTTTCCGGAAACGGCTGGACCGGAAATAAAATCGATTGTGTTTTTCTCAAAAAAAGGGGGAGAAATTATGCCGATTATCCTTGGAGATACAATAAAAAAAGGGGCAATCGAAATGATTCGCGATTTACACCCTGCCAAAACAATTCTTATTTCAGGAGATACTCCCGACTCTGTTGCAGCGGTAGCAAAAACATGCAATTTTGATCGTTTTTATGCTGAATTTCTACCCCTTCAAAAAAGAGAATTTATTGAATCTCTCAAAAGCAAAGGTCATATCGTAGCTATGCTGGGAGACGGTATCAACGATGCACCGGCTCTCACAGCCGCTGCAATAGGAATGTCTGTAGTCTCCGCATCGGATATTTCCATTCAGGTATCGGACATTCTCCTTTTAACCGACAAATTAAAAATAATCCCCGAAATAAGAGCGATTGCCGGTAAAGGGCGCAAAATCCTTAAACAAAATTTATTTTGGGCGTTTTTTTATAATATCATCGGAATTTCCTTAGCCTGCACAGGACTTCTCATGCCCTTTTTCGCCGCCGGTGCCATGGTTTTAAGCAGCCTCATGGTCATCCTCAACGC
>Ga0206889_1064_pt1 | contig 17127 bp, 19 predicted proteins | sample Alteio_BWOrgHeat_57_FD_153245 | JGI IMG/M metagenome (GOLD analysis project Ga0206889, IMG submission 153245) | Enriched cells from forest soil in Barre Woods Harvard Forest LTER site, Petersham, Massachusetts, United States - Alteio_BWOrgHeat_Nextera5 ... | reverse complement strand
CGTTAACTCAAACGTGATCGGTATCCATGCCGGCAAGGAAAAGTGTGGTTTACCACCAATATTCAAAGGCCAGTCTTTTACCAATATCCAGCTAATGCAGGACAGGGCAGTTGTTGTTCCGGTGATGCCATAAACAAAACCTGCAGTATGCAAGCTTGTTTCTCTCAATCCCATTGCATGATCTAAACCATGAATAGGAAATGGCTATAGAATGCACCGATAAAACAAGTGATACAGAAGTACAGGCTTTTTTAAAGAATGCGGGTGCCATTGAAGTAAACGTGCAAACTGCGGAAACAGGCTGGTGGATCGGCACATATGATAAAGAACAGAAATTATATAGTGAAGAGAAAGGGTATTAATATTTTGATCAATTGATTTTAAGAACGAGATGAAAAAAAATACGCTCATAATTAGTTTAGCATTGTTGCTAACAGGCATAACGGTACTGATCGGTTGTAGTAGTACTGATCCGGCTAGTCCCAATACCAGGACATACATGCCTGACATGGTGTACAGCCGCGCAGTTGAAACTTATTCTGTGCTTGATGGTGCAATTTTTACAAGTGACACAGCAGAGCTCGGCGAAAAAATATTTTATAATTATTGCACTGTGCCTGGTACTGTTAAAAGAGGAGAGCTTTTTCCTTATACAATACCAAACGATTCTGCAGGTTATGCAATGAGTGGTACAGTAAAAAATCCTTTACCGCCGTCAACTACTGCGGATAGTTTGGAAGCATCAAGATTATTCAATATCAATTGTGCTATTTGTCATGGTGCTGATGGAAAAGCAGACGGACCTTTAGCAGATAAGATCGGCGGCGTTGCCAATTTTACCTCCGGCCCTTACGTTGCAATGGCGGATGGAACAATGTTCTATTCAATTAATTATGGCAAGAATAATATGGGTAGCTATGCATCGCAGTTAGATAGCAGGCAGCGTTGGAGGATCATTCAGTATATCAGAACATTACAACCGAAAGCGGCGGCAGACAGTACCAAAAAATAAACAGAAGCAATTCACTCAAAATAAAATTTAGATGAATCAGTTATTCGAATTACCGGCAAGTTATAAAAAGTGGACGATTGGTCTGATCGCGGTCGGTATCGTTGCCTTATTATATGGTTTGATAGCATTACATCCGTTTACTCAACCGGCTCCCGGTGAAATAAACGACAGCACACATTTTTGGGCGGTGTTAATGCAGAACAGTATTTTTTGGTTGCTGATCACGAATGCAAGCATGTTCTTTATTTGTATCACTACATTGGCAATGGGTGGATGGCAGGTTGCATTGCGCCGCGTGCCTGAAGCAATTTCAAGTGTAGTACCGGTACTGGCAATTATTAATCTGATCGTTTTAATGACCATCGTCTGGGGAGGTCATTCTGATATATATCCATGGGTAGATAAAGCAGCTGTTGCAAAAGATGATGTATTGAATTGGAAGAAAGGATTTTTAAATCCGGGCTTCTTTACTTTCTGGTCATTGTTAAGTGTGTGTGCATGGGGATTATTAGGAAAGAAATTACGTAGCATCAGTTTGGAAAGTGATAAGACCGGCCCGATGGATTATGAAACAGGAAACAAATGGATCAAAACAAATATTAAATACGCAGCAGCATATACTGTTTTCTTTGGATTAACAGTAGGTTCTGTTACTCCATGGTTATGGTTGATGAGCATTGATGCGCATTGGTATAGTACCATGTATAGCTGGTATACGTTTGCAAGTTCATTTGTATCCGGGCTTTCTTTGATCGCCATCTTTGTTATCTATCTTAAGAACAAAGGGCAATTGGAATATGTAACGGACGAACATTTACATGACATCGGTAAGTTCATGTTTGCGTTCTCTGTTTTCTGGACATACTTATGGTTCTCACAATATATGTTGATATGGTACGCGAATATCCCGGACGAAACCACTTATTTCAAAATAAGAGTAGAAGGTCCGTTCCGTGTGGTATTCTTTGCAAACCTTATCATCAATTTTATAGCACCGCTATTGATCTTGATGAAACGTGGCGTAAAACGTAACTGGACAATGGTTACTATTATGGCTGTTGTGATCATCTTCGGACATTGGCTGGATTTCTGGCAAATGGTAATGCCGGGTACATTAACCAATTCAAAAACACTGGAAGACAATTCGCATCTGGGTCTTTTTGAATTTGGTATCGCGGCATTCTTTATTGGTATCATTATGTGGCGCGTGGGAGTATATGTAACGAAGAACTCATTGTTAATGAAGAATCATCCATTCCTTAAAGAAAGCATGATACATCATACTTAATTAAGGATAGTATTTTTAGAATAGATAAATATTACTGAATATAATTTTGCATCATGACAGAGATTTTGTTGTTAGCGATACTGGTACTGATCTTCGTAATTATTTTTCAAATTGCGAAGGCGAGTGAGTACGTAAGCGTATTAAAGGGAGAAGAAAAAGCCCGTAAACAAAATAATAAGATCAATGCTTTTTTATTGATCTCCTTTTTGATATTTGGTTTGATCGGTATCTGGTGGTGCAACGATATGTATTACGGTAAAACCTTATTCCCACAGGGTGCTGCCTCCGTGTTGGGCGAAAAGATCGATTTGATGTTGTACATCACTATCGGCGTTACAGGTGTTGTATTCGTTATTACACAAGTATTACTTTTTTGGTTCGCTTATAAATACCAGGAAAAAGACGACAACAAAGCATTTTATTTTCCGCACGATAATAAACTGGAATTGTTATGGACAACCGTTCCTGCCATCTTCCTTACAGTATTGGTAGTGTTTGGTTTAAAATATTGGTTCAAGATGACAAGTGATGCTCCTGCAGATGCAGTAGTAGTAGAAGTTACCGGCCACCAGTTTGGCTGGGAGTTTCGCTACCCTGGTGCTGATGGTATCCTTGGAAAAAAGAATTATAAATTAACTACCGGCACCAATTCATTGGGTGTTGATTTTAGCGATCCTGCAAGTCATGATGACATTCATGTTTCGGGAACAATGCATATCCCGGTTGGTAAGCCGATAAAATTTGTGATCAATTCGCAGGATGTGATACATGATGTTGGGTTACCTCACTTCAGGTTAAAAATGGATGCGGTTCCGGGAATACCAACCACTTTATGGTTCACTCCATTGTACACGACTGATTCTATGAAAGTAAGAACAGGCAATCCGGATTTTGTGTACGAATTAAGTTGCGATCAAATGTGCGGTAAAGGCCATTTTTCCATGAGAGGAGTGATCATTGTTGACTCAGAAGCAGATTATGAAAAATGGTTAGCAGGCCAAAAGTCGGAATACTCCACATTGTATCCTGCCGATAGCACCAAAACAATTGCAAGTAAATAACGAGGCCGTATAAAATATTTTAGGTACAGAAAACAGTTTGAAAATGAGTAACGAAGTAATAGCACACCACGAAGATGTTCACGCTGCACACGATGCGCATGGCGAACATCATCATCATGAAACGTTTATAACCAAATACGTTTTCAGTCAGGATCATAAAATGATCTCCAAACAATTCCTTATCACGGGGATCATTTGGGCATTCATTGGTGGTTTGTTCTCTGTATTGTTTCGTTTACAATTAGGTTATCCAAACGCACATTTTGCTATACTGGAAGATATCTTCGGCCATTGGGCAAAAGGTGGTCAGATCCAACCCGAATTTTATTATGCATTGGTTACCATGCACGGAACGATCTTAGTGTTCTTTGTATTAACAGCCGGATTGAGCGGAACATTCGCTAACTTTTTAATTCCATTGCAGATCGGTGCAAGAGATATGGCTTCGCCGATGTTGAACATGTTGAGCTATTGGTTCTTCTTCCTTGCTTCGGTAGTAATGTTCTCTTCCTTATTTGTACAAACTGGTCCTGCGGCAGGTGGTTGGACGATCTATCCTCCGCTAAGTGCATTGGGCGATGCATCGCAAGGTTCTAAAATAGGAATGGATCTATGGTTAGTGAGCATGGCGTTATTTATTGTGAGTTCATTATTAGGAGGTCTTAATTATATATCTACAATACTTAACCTGCGTACAAAAGGAATGAGCATGACAAGAATGCCGCTTACCATGTGGGCGATATTCTTCACTGCTGTGTTGGGTGTATTATCTTTCCCTGTATTATTATCAGGCGCTATACTTTTATTATTCGATAGAAACTTAGGAACAAGTTTTTACTTAAGTGATATCGTTGTAAGTACGGCAAACGGACTTAAAATATTACCGAACGAAGGTGGTAGCCCGATCCTGTTCCAGCATTTGTTCTGGTTCCTCGGCCACCCGGAAGTATATATCATTTTGTTGCCTGCCATGGGTATGGCATCAGAGATACTTTCTGTAAACAGCCGCAAACCGATCTTCGGTTATATGGCAATGGTTGGTTCTTTATTCGCTATCGCGATATTGGCCTTCCTTGTTTGGGCGCATCATATGTTCGTTACAGGATTAAATCCATTCCTGGGTGCATTCTTTGTACTCTTAACATTATTGATCGCGGTGCCGTCGGCGATAAAAGTATTTAACTGGTTAACCACTCTGTGGCGTGGGAATATCCGCTTCACACCGGCCATGTTATTTGCGATTGGTTTTGTAAGCTTATTTATCAGCGGTGGTTTAACAGGTATATTCTTAGGTAACTCTGCATTGGATATACATTTACACGATACGATGTTTGTGGTTGCCCACTTTCATATTGTAATGGGTGTGGCTTCTTTCTTTGGAATGTTTGCCGGTATCTATCACTGGTATCCTAAAATGTATGGACGTTATTTAAATACAACATTAGGCTATATCCATTTTTGGGCAACGATCATTGGCGCTTACCTGATCTTCTGGCCAATGCACTACGAAGGATTAGCGGGTATGCCTCGCCGTTATTATGATTATTCCGGTTGGGAATCATTTAAAATGTTTGCCGGTTTGAACGAGTTCATCAGCTTCGTAGCGATGGTAGTATTTGCTGTTCAGCTATTATTTATTTTCAATTTCTTCTATAGCATTTTTAAAGGAAGAAAAGTAAAAGTTCAAAATCCATGGGGAGCCAATACGTTGGAATGGACAACTCCAATCAATCCGGGTCATGGTAACTGGCCGGGCGAAATTCCGGAAGTATATCGCGGGGCATATGATTATGCGAAGGATGGAAGAGAATTCATTCCGCAAACCGAACCGATCGGTGCGAATGAAAGTCATCACTAGAAATATCCAGATCATAAACGAGTAAATGTGAAGAGAGATAAAATAAGATTTTTGAAAGATGGAGCATAAAACTACCACACCCAATTCAACAGCGTTTGTATTGGCAGCTAAGGTGAAAGATTACTTTCAGTTGATCAAGTTCACACTAAGCTTCATGGTAGTGTTCAGTACGGTTGTAAGTTATCTGCTGGCTCCGAATGTAACGTTTAACTTACAGGCAGTTCTTTTACTTTTTGTTGCAGGTTTGCTGATAACAGGATCTGCCAATACCATTAACCAGGTATTGGAAAAAGATACCGATGCAATGATGAAGCGCACTGCTAAAAGGCCGGTGGCCAGTGGCAGGATGAGTGTTACGGAAGCAACAGTATTTGCTATTGTTGCCGGAACGCTCGGTGTTTTTATTATGTGGCATTCGTTTAATATCGAAAGCGCCGCGGTAGGATTGTTCAGTTTATTTTTATACGGATTTATTTATACGCCGTTAAAAAAAGTGAACTCGGTGGCAGTGTTGGTAGGGGCAGTTCCCGGCGCATTGCCTTGTTTAATCGGATGGGTTGCAGCAACGGGCGATTTTAGCGCCGGCGGTTGGATACTTTTTGGGATCCAGTTCATATGGCAGTTCCCGCATTTTTGGGCAATCGCCTGGGTCGCACACCAGGATTATACCAAAGCAGGATTTAAATTATTGCCGAGCGATAAAGGACCAACAAAATTTACAGCGCTGCAAACAGTGATGTATAGCATGTTGATGATTCCGGTAGGATTATTGCCGTATTTCTTTGGCATAAGTGGTTTGGTGAGTTTGTGGATCGTGTTGGTTTGTAATTTATGGATGGTATGGGTGAGCGTTCAGTTATATGTGAAGATGGATGTGGCAAGTGCAAGAAGGGTAATGTTCAGTTCTTATTTTTATTTAATGATCGTATTGCTCTCGTTGTTGGCTGATAAAGTACACCTGAGTTAATAAAATAGAGTTGATTTAAAAACAGTTGAATGAGTATAGTGGCGATGGAACAAAGAAAACGAATACATCCGCATAAGTTCACACTTTGGGTGGGTATTGCAAGTATTGTAATGATGTTTGCAGGATTAACCAGTGCTTACATTGTTAAACGCAATCAAGCTAACTGGGTTACGTTTGAGCTGCCAAAGATATTTTGGTATTCAACGGCGGTAATAATAGCGAGTAGTTTAACGTTGATGAAGGCGTTGAAAATGTTCAAAGAGCACCAGGTATTAAAATACAGGGGCTTAGTAGTAACAACATTGGCTTTAGGAGTTCTTTTTGTAATAATGCAGGTGATCGGGTTTAAAGAATTGTGGGCAAACGGTTTCACCTTAACAGCGAATGTTTCGTTTTCATTCCTGTACATTATTGTTGGTTTACACGCGTTGCATGTGTTGGGAGGGATCGTCGCGTTGGTGGTACTTTTCTTAAAAGCATTCAGCAGCAGGGTTAAATCATATGATAGTGTGCCGGTAGAAGTGGTAAGTACCTATTGGCATTTTGTGGATCTCTTATGGGTTTATTTATTTATTTTTTTACTGATGATCCGGTAAACAGATAAAGAACTTAAAATTTAAAACTTAGAACTTAAAAAATATATGTCTACAGCAGCAGCACAACAAACGAAATGGTGGAATGGCGGAAGAAGTCCATTCAATGCAAGCTATGGTAAGGTGATGATGTGGTATTTTTTGATGAGCGATGCATTTACATTCGGCGCTTTCCTGATCAGCTATGCTACACTTCGGTTTAGTTTAAATGATTGGGTGGATGCGAACCATGTATTCAACTCTTTCCCTTTTTGCGGACATCATAATCTGCCGCTGGCTTTTGTGAGTTTGATGACATTTATTTTGATCTTCAGTTCTGTAACGATGGTATTGGCAGTGCACGAAGGCCATCACATGAATAAAAAAGGTGTTGAGAAATATATGATCATGACCATCCTTGGTGGTATCGCCTTCCTAAGTTGCCAGGCATGGGAGTGGACGCATTTACTGACAGGAGAACACTTTATAATAAATAATGGAGTAATTGAAACATTGAATACAACCGTTACTCATAATCCATGGGGTAAGTATGATATGACAGTCCACCATGCCGAAATAATGAATGCATTATACCATACTCCTCCAGATGTCTTACAAAAGATGGTATTGCAATCCGATCATACCGCTACGCTTGAATCTTTAAAAGGATTGTCGGTGCATGATCTTGTAGACAAAATTGATTTAGGTGAGGTGAGTGTAGGAGTAATGGGTCCTAAATCTTTTGGCGGCTACTTTTTTGAGATCACCGGCTTCCATGGTTTCCACGTATTTAGTGGAGTTGTGATCAATATTATTATGTACATTAAAACAAAGCTTGGTCATTTTGAACAAAGAGGACATTATGAGATGATCGAAAAAGCAGGACTATACTGGCATTTCGTGGATCTTGTTTGGGTATTTGTATTCCTTTGTTTCTATCTGATCTAATTTGATTTTGTAAAATATTTAAAGAACGTATTATGAGTGAACATGCTGTATCATCCCCGGAAATAACCTTCGTACACGAACCGGCCGATAACACAAAAAGGATCTGGAGAGTATTTTGGTTACTCTCTGCGCTTACTATTGTTGAATTAACGATCGGGTTGATCATTTATAATATTCACAAAGGAGAAAACCCGAATGAAACATTGGTATTGGCATTCAAAGGAATGGTTTGTATCCTAACTTTGGCAAAAGCATATTATATCGTTTCGGTATTTATGCATTTGGGCGATGAGATAAGGAATCTGATCATGACGATATTGGTTCCGTTGAGTTTGTTCATTTGGTTCCTTACCGCTTTTTTGATAGATGGAACAAGCTGGAAAGAATTACGCAACAGGTATATGTATCATACTCCTACTGAGCAAACAGCCCCTCCGGCTGCTACTGAACCAGGTGCAAAAAATTAACAGGTGAAAACACTTTTTATACCAAAACCATTGCACCTTGCAGTGGTTTTTTGTTTACTAAAAGAGGATTATGAATAAGAAGGCGATATTGGCGTTGATGTTGGCGATGGTGATGCCAATAACTGGATACCTGATGGTAAAGTATTATAGCGAACGGGATGTGCAGATGCCGCGTCGTTATTTCTTTGATAGTGTTGCAGTGACGGATAACAACGGAAAAGAAACGACCGATACCATTTGGCACAGTGCGCGCAACATACAATTCACCAATCAACTTGGTAAGAGGGTTTCTTTGGCAGATCTGAAAGGTAAGATACTGGTGATCGATTTCTTTTTCACACATTGCCCTACCATTTGTCCGGGCCTGGCAAAAGCAATGGCCCGCTTACAAAATTCCTTTACGGGAGAGAATGACAGCATTGTTCAATTCATTTCGATAAGTATCGATCCGGAACATGATTCGGCAACACAATTGAGGGCCTTCGCTGATAAATATACTTCCAATCACGATAGTTGGTGGTTTGTGACCGGCGATAAAAAAGACATCTATGATTTTGCATTGAATGAAATGAAAGCCAGTGTTGCCGATTCTAATATTGATACGGCATTTATTCATACAGAGAATTTTTTCTTGTTAGATAAGGACAGGGTAATAAGAGGTTGGTACAATGGATTTGATGAAGATGAGCAACGAAAACTGGTGAGGGATATTCCCTTGTTGATGTTGGAAAAAGATAAAAAAAGAACCTTTGGGGATTTTGTAAAAGATCTGTTTGACAGAGCATAAATAATAAAATGGAAAATAATTTACCTGCGCCATCACTGGCTAAAAATGATAAAAAAGCTAAATCGCTGATATGGATCGTATCGGTGGTTGTATTTGTTGCGGTTGCTTTTTTGGCAAGCTTTAGATTGAATATTGATCTTGGATTTAATGTGCATGTTTTTGCACAGGCCAATGCCGTGATCAACTCTTTGGTAGCTGCATTGCTGCTTGCGGGATTACTTGCTGTTAAACAAAAAAATTACGAAGCACATAAAAAAATAATGCTGGTGGCAATTGCATTGTCGGTATTGTTTTTGGTTTCTTATATCTGCCATCATTTATTTGCGGGAGAAACAAAATTCGGCGACCTCAATCACGATGGCATTTTAAGCGACGAAGAAAAATTGAAAGTGGGCAATCTTCGTTATGTCTATTATATCATTCTATTTACACATATTCCTTTGGCTGCGATCGTGCTTCCCTTTGTTTTATTTACGGCTTATCGTGCGTTGATCGGTGAGTATGAACAGCATAAAAAATTAACGAGGATCACCTGGCCGCTTTGGTTTTATGTAGCAGTTAGCGGTGTGGTAGTTTATTTGATGATCAGTCCTTATTATACATAGGTCTTATAAACTTAGTTCAATAGAAGGATCCCAAAACAAGTTTTCAAAATCTACCACGGTTTCTTTCTTTACCTCGATCTTTTCTTTTTTCAGTAACTCTTCCATTAAAGTGGGTGTGGCAAAATGATGTTTGCCGGTAAGCATGCCGTTTCTATTTACTACTCGATGAGCGGGTACTTTTGGCTTGGCGCTATGGGCTGCATTCATTGCCCAGCCTACCATTCGGGCGGATAGTTTTGTTCCTAAATAAGATGCTATCGCTCCATAAGAAGTTACTCTCCCTTTTGGAATTTGTCGTACAACACCATATACATCTTCGAAGAAAGTATATCCCTTTTCTTTTTTAGGTCCCTCTTCTTGTGCCTTGTTCCTTGTCGCTTGTTTCTTTTTATTCCGCATTTTCTTCCTGTTTCAAAATTTCCTGCAGCTCATCATCGATATTGATGATCGTATCAGGCAATCCGAATTTAAGATAAAAAATTCTTTTACTGCCCGCAATATCTAGCGACTCGTAATAAGTTTTTATCTTAAGGTCTTCGCGATTGGTTTGATCGGCGGCATTGTCAAGGTCTTCAATAAGATCTAATTTATATAAACCTATCACCCGTTTGGTAAAGCGATACAGATCAGGAGAATCTGTTTTTAAATGAATAAAGCCGTCTTGTTTTAAGATCTGTTTATACAAACGTAAAAATCGTGGATGGGTCAATCTTTTTTTTGCCCGCGATGTTCTTAGTTGTGGATCCGGGAAAGTGATCCATATCTCACTTACTTCGTCTTTGGCGAAATAGGTGTTCAGCATTTCTATCTGCGTACGTAAGAATGCGGCATTGTTTAATTGTAATGCCAGGCATTTTTTAGCGCCGATATAAATTCTATTTCCTTTTACATCAACACCGATATAATTTGTACCGGGATATAATTGCGCTAATGCTGCGGTGTATTCTCCCCTTCCACAAGCCAGTTCCAATACAACCGGGTTTTGATTGTGAAAGAATGTATTCCACCCACCCTGCATATTTTGCGGGTACTCCTTAACGTTAGCAAACGTTTTTATTGAAGCAAAACGAATTAATTTCTTCTGACCCATGGCATGAAAATAACGCTTATTGAAATTTGGCTAAAATAAAAAAGCCTTCGTATTAAACGAAGGCTTTTTGCTGTAGGGGGAGGGATCGAACCTCCACGAAGCAGTTAGCTGTAACACAAAGATTAAGTGGTCAACCCTGGTCGGCCTGACGGTCGGATCTATGTTACGTTTATCCTGTTATCTCCACCCCCGAGACGAGAGGGCATGTCTGCCAAGATTTCATCACCCCACAATTTTTATCCGTTTAACCGGATATAAGAACTTTGATAAGACAAAATTATAGTAAAAACCTAAAAGATTGGAAATATTTCAATTATTTTTTTGTAAATATAGATAATATTCAATATTTTGTGTTAAACATTGAATTATTACTAAAATCAATTTATAAAATGGCAGCTAAATTAAATCTTGACAAACTGGACGGCCAGATCATCAATGAAATGATCGTCAATGCCGGTATTTCTTACGCTGATCTTGGTAAAAAACTTTTCGTCAGCGGAGGCACCATTCATGTGCGGATCAAAAAATTGCAAGAACTGGGTGTAGTGAAAGGTACTAAATTAAATGTTGACCTCAAGAAACTGGGCTATGATATTACCGCTTTTGTTGGAGTGTATTTAGAAAAGAGTTCGTTGTACGATACGGTAGCCACCGAGATGCAAAATATCCCGGAGATCGTTCGGTTGAATTACATTACAGGTAATTACGGAATGTTCATTGAGATCGTTTGTAAGGATATGGAGCAATTAAGATTTGTATTGCACGATCAATTGCAAAAGATAAAAGGCATTGACAGAACGGAAACATTTATTTCCCTGGAAGAAAATTTTAGCCGGAATATTCGGATAGCCGAAACAGAATAATTTATATTTCGCTTTTGACATCCAACGCATCTCTTAATCCATTACCTAAAAGATTAAAAGCCAATACCAATAACATAATGGCAAAGCCGGGAATTAGTGCCAGCATCGGATTATGCGTAATGATAAAATTATAATTCTCTTTTATCATCAATCCCCAGCTTGGTTGCGGCGGTTGTATACCGATACCTAAAAAACTAAGTCCGGCTTCGATAATAATAGCGGTAGCGAAATTCCCGGCAGCGATCACCATTATTGGCCCCAATATATTCGGTAAAATATGTCGCAGGATGATCCCCCGATCTTTCAAACCCAATGCCTTTGCGGCTTGTACGTATTCCAATTCTTTTAACGCGATCACTTGTCCGCGTACCAAACGCGCAACATTGATCCAAAGTGTTAATCCTACTGCAATAAATATTTGTAAAAAACCTTTGCCAAAGGCAAGTGTTAAAGCAAAGACGAGTAACAATGTCGGAATACTCCAGGTTATATTAATGAACCATAGCACAACTGCGTCTATCCATCCACGGTAGTAGCCGGCTATTGCGCCGAGTGTGATCCCCAGCAATAAAGAAATAAGAACGGCGATAAACCCAACGGCTAAACTTACTCTTGTGCCAATGATCAGGCGGCTTAAAATATCGCGACCGAATTTATCAGTGCCGAGCCAATATTTTTTGGTAACAATATTTTCTTTTTCTAATTGATCGGGATGAGCATTGGTAAGTTGATTGATGGAGTAGACCTGGAGCACTGAAGTGTCTTCATCAACATATTTATTTGCTGATAAAGAATCACCTTTGATCGAAAAACTGCTGATAGGGAGGTATTGAAAATTATTAATGCTGCCGGAGAGAAGTTTTGTAAAGCAACCGGGAGAGGGATGTTTTTCCTGAGGTATTTTTAAAAAGAGTTGTACATATCCCGGCTTTTTAGCTTGTATCTCTACTGTTTGCAGATCCGCATTGGGCGTGGCATCCGGGGCGATCAGGTAGCCAAAAATGGCGACCAATATAGCAATAGCAATCACCATCAATCCAAATAACCCACCTTTATTTTTTTTAAAGCGGTTCCAAATTTCTTTTGAAAAGGAAAATTGCTGCATGCGGTAAATTACAAATTTGAAATTTAGTGTACCCGTCTTTCTTTCCATTCATATGAACCAAACCTGCCCAGCCACCCCGCTGTAATGGTATATAAAATATGAAAGGGTTGTGCCGGTAAGAACCACCACAATAATTTTTTACGCGAAAAAAAATCAGCAACAGGATATAAAAAGAATAACTCAATAATGGTTTTGGCGATCACCGTTCCAACAAATAACAATTCGATATCACCGATGCCCAATCCGAAAAATAAGAGGGCTCCTAACCATACATTGAAAATGTAAACAAATAACAACACTCCAAAAATGCGTTTATCGTCATACTTATTTGCCTTGCTGGCCCAGCGTATACGCTGATCAAAGAATTCGCGTACCGACTCCACGGGTTTTGTTTCCACGATGGCGTCTTTGGATTTCAGGAATAGTATCCTCTCGGGATAAACACGATAAATTTTATACATCAGCAGCATATCATCTCCACTGGCGATATTATCGATCCCTTTAAAACCACCCACCGCATTAAAGGCTTTTTTTTCATAAGCAAGGTTCGCTCCGTTACACATGCTGTGTATCTTTTGATGAACCGAAGCGCCGGTGATCCCCTGCAAAGACATAAAATCAAGTGCCTGGAATATTTTTAAAAATCGTGTTCCAAAATTTTCATTGGAAGAAGAGCCGGAGTACACTACGGGCGCTGCAATAAATGCCGGATCATATTTTTCATAATAAAGTGCAATGGTTCGCAGCCAATGTTTTTTAACGATGCAATCCGCATCGGTTGTAACAATAAGATCGCCGGTTGCCTGTTCGATTGCCAGTTCAATCGCTTTCTTTTTATACGCGATCAATTGACCTTCTGTAACGTGGTCTTTTAAGGAGATAAGTTTTACATTTTTGTCTGAAAATGAACGTACTATCGCTGCGGTGTGATCGGTAGAGTAATCATCTATGACAACTATCTCAAACAGCTCTTTCGGATAAGATTGTGCTATAACACTATATAAGCAGTCTAAAATATTTTTTGCCTCATTTCTTGCAGGAATAATTATTGTTATCTTTGTTGAAGGAGCCTTGCCAGTAAGGGTTACATGAAATTCGGGCGCTTTTATCCATCCAAGCCGATAAAAAATAATTAGCCCGGAATACGTAATAAAAAGTAATATTGTGATGTTAAATAATGTGAAGAACATACTACTCAAAGATATGCTGTACCAGAGCCAAAAAAATATTGCCGCAAAACTAATTTTGAAAGCCCATAAATAACACTAAAATCAACTTTGGCATAAAAAATGCTGAGTAAGATCTAGATAGTTGCTTATACAACGATATGTCAAACAACCAATTCAAACGCGGAGAACTGTACAGCTTTATAACCGGTAAGGCAAGTATCGCCGTCGCGCGAAGGCTTCAAAAAAAATTCAAGAGAGCCAGTATAGATATTACCATTGAACAATGGAGTGTATTGTATCATTTATGGAAAGAAGATGGAGTAAGTCAGCAGGATCTTTGCGACAGCACTTTCAGGGATAAACCAAGTATCACCCGGTTGGTAGACAATTTGGAAAAACTCAAACTGGTAAAAAGAACCCCTTCTAAAAACGACCGGAGAAAAAACCTTATATATCTTACTAAAGAGGCGCAGCACTTGCAGGATAAAACAATGGCAATAGCCGGCGAAACAGTTAATGAAGCATTGAAGGGTCTTTCCAATACACAGATCGAAGTTGCTAAAGAAGTACTGCAGTTGGTGTATGATAATTTAAAATAAATTATCGGTGAAAAGGAAGCTGCTATAGATCCATAGTTAATCATCATCCTAAAATAAACACGATGAGCACTCCAACATCTACCAACACCTCACTCAAAGGAGGCGAATGGCTCATTAAAGAAAGCAACCCTTTTCAAACATTTACCCCCGAAGATTTTACAGAAGAACAATTAATGGTGAAAGAGATGTGCCTGCAATTTTTGCAGGCAGAAGTAATTCCTGTGATTGATCGGATCGATAAACAGGAACCGGGCCTGATGCAATCTTTATTAGATAAAGCCGGGGAACAGGGGTTATTGGGTACCGCTATTCCCGAATCATTGGGAGGATTGGGAAAAGATTTTGTCACCTCAACATTGGTGAATGAAGGGTTGGGTGGCGGCTATTCTTTCAGTGTAGCACTCGCGGCTCATACCGGCATTGGAACCTTGCCAATTTTATATTTTGGTACAGAAGCACAAAAGAAAAAATATATTCCTAAACTCGCAAGTGGCGAATGGAAAGGTTCTTACGGATTAACAGAACCCAATAGTGGTAGTGATGCATTGAGTGCGAAGACGAGTGCGGTATTATCGGCGGATGGCAAACATTATTTATTGAACGGGCAAAAATGCTGGATCACCAATGGTGGTTTTGCAGATATCTATACCGTGTTTGCAAAGATCGACGGCGATAAATTCTCTGCCTTTATAATTGAACGTGGCTTTGAAGGTTTTACACAAGGTCAGGAAGAACATAAAATGGGTATCAAAGGTTCTTCTACCGTACAATTATATTTTCAGGATTGTAAAGTGCCGGTAGAGAATTTGTTAGGCGAAATTGGCAAGGGCCATATCATCGCGTTTAATATTTTAAATATCGGGCGGTTAAAATTATGTGCAGCTGCATCCGGTTTTTCAAAAGGGGCATTGGATACTACTATTCAATATGCTAAAACAAGAGAACAGTTTAAAACAGCGATCGCCAATTTCGGCGCCATCAAACATAAACTGGCAGAAGCGGCTATTAAAATATTTACATCAGAATGTGCTTTATACAGAACCGCAAAATGGATAGACGATAAAGAAGTGGCATTGTCTGCAGCAGGAACTCCTTTTAATGAAGCAGCCTTGGGTGCGGCGGAAGAATATGCAGTGGAATGCGCGATACTAAAAGTGAATGGAAGTGAAACGTTGAATTATGTAGTGGACGAAGGCGTACAGGTCCATGGTGGGAACGGCTTCAGCGATGAGTATATAATAAGTAAAGCATATCGTGATAGCCGTATCAACCGGATCTTTGAAGGAACCAACGAGATCAATCGTTTACTGATCGTAGATATGTTATTGAAACGTGCGCTAAAAGGAAAGTTGGATCTTTTGGGCCCTGCGACAGCAGTATCTAAAGAACTAATGAGCATTCCTGATTTTGGAAATGAAGAAGAGGGCCCTTTTGTAAAAGAGAAGAAAGCCATTGCCGATCTTAAAAAATGTATTTTGATGGTAGCGGGTGCTGCCGTTCAAAAACTAATGATGAGCTTGTCAACCGAAGAAGAGATATTGATGAATATTGCCGATATGGCCATTGAAACCTTTGTTGCTGAAAGCACCTTGTTGAGGGTGATGAAATTATCAGACAAGCAGGGAGAGGCCGTAGCAGGTATACATATTGATATGCTGCATTGCTATTTGAATGACGCGGTGGATAAAGTGAATAAATATGGCAGAGAAGCTATCAATGCGTTCGCTTCCGGCGATGAACAACGTATGATGTTGCTGGGAATAAAAAGATTTACCAAGTCGGCACCCTTTAACAGCAAGGATGCCAGGAGAAGGATCGCTGATAAACTGATCGCCGAAAATAAATACCCCTGGTAATTTATTAAAAAGCCAATTTATACAACCACTGCACAAAGCGGTGGTTTTTTATTTTACTTTTACGTATGCGTATATTGTTTTTACTTTTTCTTTTATTCATTACCTTAAATGGCTTTGCACAAAAAACTGATAAGCCATTTATCAAGCTCATACAACCTCTTAAAGAAAACAACAACATTAGTTCTTCGCCGCAATTTATTGTTGGCAGTGTATGCAAGACCTGTACACTTACCATTAACGAAACTCCCGTACAGGTGTATCCAACAGGAGGCTTTGCTTACCAATTAAATTTAAAGCCGGGTGATAATAGGTTTGAATTGTTGGCCACTAACCAGGATGGTAAATCAATAAAGAAAAAAGTGGCGTACTCTTTTGTTGTACCAGCTCCTCCGGATACAGTTAAAACATTGGCTATCGAAAGCATTCAAACTTTTCCGCAGGGAGATCTTGCTTTGGCTCCGGGTGATAAAATAGAATTTAAAGTTAAAACATTGACCGGCTGTACCGTTAAGGCGGGTGATCTGCAACTGGATGAAATGCCTACCACCCAAACCAAAGGTATACCGGGCATTTACCAGTTAGTATTATTGGTAGCACCATAAATATCTACAACGATCCTTGACGGATCGATCAATTGAAAAGATTGGTACGGCAAACGAGCAGAAAGATCGATCTGTACATAATCAAATTTATCATCGCCATAAACTAAAAAATTAGATGTTAAGGAATGAGGTTCAAATGTTCCTTTGGCTAAGAATTTTATTTGATCCTGTTGAACATATGCCGTTTGAGTATTGGATAATTTTACCCGATAATGCGGGCCAAATTTTCCGGTAATATTCAACACTACATTACTATCAAGGTAGCCGATCTTGGCGCC
>Ga0206889_1063_pt1 | contig 17843 bp, 25 predicted proteins | sample Alteio_BWOrgHeat_57_FD_153245 | JGI IMG/M metagenome (GOLD analysis project Ga0206889, IMG submission 153245) | Enriched cells from forest soil in Barre Woods Harvard Forest LTER site, Petersham, Massachusetts, United States - Alteio_BWOrgHeat_Nextera5 ... | reverse complement strand
CATAAAGGATTGATAATACTTCTCCCAACTTGCATATTAAACAACATAAAAAAAGAAAAAATGAAATTTTTATTCATATTGTTTACTTTTTTTATCTCCCCTTTTATTTCACTTGCCCAGGGTTGTTCTTGTACTCCTGTTACACTTACTGATCTACAGGAATTAACGGTAAAATCTCCTGTTGAAAAGAAAGCTTATTTATTAAGTGAATGTTTTAAAGCCGATGTTCCTGACTCATCCGGGGCAATTATGTTTTCCAAGTGCCCGATAACTCTTGAGAAAGAAAAATACCACACAATCGCTATGTCATTCTTCATACTAAATGACAGTGGTTTCGTATTCACAGCTTATGATAATAAGTTTTACTCCTCTCTTAAAAATGAAATTAAAACCAGAGGAACCAGTTATGGTGGAATAGATGGAATAGAATATTATAAAATAGGAAATGTTACCTATGCATTGAATATTATTGAAGCTTCAACCGGATCGATAAAATATAAAAAATATCAGGTAACTGTTTTGTATTAATTCTTTCTCGCGCAGGCCTCTTACCAGGCCGCAATAATTGCACCCATCACAGCCATTACGATCAATGAGCAAACGGCTTCATACAACCATAACTTAAAACTACGGCCCATCCAGATAACTTCTATGGATGAAGAAGTAGCTAAAAACCCAAACCATACCCAGATACCTAAAACCACTCCACCGCCAACTCCTTTTCCTATATATGGTGAAGAAGAAGTAAATAGATATATAACCGCCAAAACAAAAGCGGTTATCAATTGAACCAATAAATTCCACCCCATTTTAGGGATCATATCTGCAAATTTTTCATTGCCTGTAGGATGAATATTGGCCAGTTTCATCCAAAGTTTCCCCAATATAGGACCATGGAATAAAAACCCCAGGATAAAAGCAGCTGCTGCTGCGATGATTACGGCGACTAGATTAATTGGTAGCATGCTTTTATGTTTTTAATATTTTGCTTTTATTGTTTCTGCCGCTTGGCAGGAATCGGCACAGAAGGATACAAATATGTGCGTTTTCTTTTAAATGACAAAAGGGTTTTGATATCCTGCTAAACCCGGCGTATAAAATGAGGATCGGGTCCCGTCTGGGTTCAAAAACGGGTACCAAAAATTGAGCATCCTTAAAATTTAATCTACTGCCATAATGACCCTACTCGCCAATTTCCTCAATTTTTGACGATCGTTACCAAAACAGCCGGGAGCCTCAAAACGAGGGTATGCGTCTTAAAACGCAAATTTATCAAGAGAACATATTATAATATTAAGGCACTTGTACTCCTGCTTAACCCGGATAAAAAAGTACATGCGTTTGGTATGTCAGAAAAAATATACACAGAAGAAGAAATACAAAAAGCAAAGGATTTTCTTTGGAAATATTTGAGCAAGGGGAATAAAGCGTTGGCTGTTCAATATGCAACTACCGATACGCTTTCAAAATTACCATTAGAGGTCGCATTGATAGAGGTTGGCTACCGATTTAAATAAGTATTAATATCTCCTTTGTGATAATAACTAAATTCTATGTCTTTAATCGTTGATTTTATAATAAGTATTATTTGTATGAAAGCATTGCTATCTGGAGCATATATATCTGCGAAAAATATCGGCTTTTCTGTTGGGTGCTCAATGAATGTTAGTGCCCAATTGTGCAAGCCAACTGCTTCATTTATTGGTAGAATAACTTTACTTCTTAATTCCTCTTCTACTTCATACAATCTTTCAACAAATGATTCATTAAATTCGATTCCTTTTGAAGTAATTATTTTAGGATGCAACCCTTTTGTTAGTCCAGCCCTAACTTTAATAAAATATGTTCGTGGTGTTTCCATATTTATAAATATACACCTTAAAAATTAGTATTATGAGTACTACCCTTAAATCTCCTAACGAATTTGACAGCCTTATAGAGCTTGTAATGTACTTTAAAGATGAAGCTACATGCTTATTATTTATTGAGCAATCAATTCATGGTGGAGATATTAAATGCCCTCATTGTGGATTTGATAAGCCGTATAGGTTTAAAGATGGCAAAAGATTCAAGTGTAGATCATGCCGCTCTCAATTCACCGCTAAGATTGGAACTATATTTGAAAGAAGCCCTATCCCCCTATCCAAATGGTTTGCAATAATGTATCTTATGGGTACTAATAAAAAAGGGATGTCTGCCTGTGCAATAAGCAGGATGTTAAAAATGAGAAGAGCAACAGTATGGTTTGTTATGCATCGGATAAGAAAGGCTTTTGTGCAGAATCATATTGAACTAAAAGGAATAGTGCAAAGCGATGAAACATTTGTGGGAGGTAAGAACAAAAATAGGCATATAGATAAGAAGGTGAAATACGAAAACAGCAAGTATCGCTTCTCTCCCGATAAAACCCCCGTTTTAGGAATGTTGGACGATTCTGGTACGGTTAAGGCTGTTGTGCTAAAAGATGCTAAATTTACGAGCATAAGACCCATTGTAATGGATTCTATCCAATCTGGTAGTACATGGGTTACAGACAGCTATCTATCCGTTAAAACACTTAGTAAGTACTTTAAAAGAGAAATTGTAAATCATCACGAAAAAAGATACTTTAGCGATAGCGGATATACGACCAATGGGATAGAAAACTTTTGGTCTCACTTAAAGAGAATGATTATAGGGGTTTATCATCAGGTATCTCCAAAACATCTTCAAAGATACTGTGATGAACTAACCTTTAGATTCAATACAAGGCATATAGGTGAAGGAGAAAGGTTCGCCCTCCTAGTTAGTAAATGCAATACAAGGCTTCAATATAAACACTTAATAAAATGACCGATAAAAAACCATCCAAAAAGCCCCCCGAAATTAAAACTACTGGACGAGTAGATTTAGGTGCTATACTTGCCGCTATCGGTAAAACAAAAAAAATAAAGAAGAAGGCATCGACTAAAAAGTCAAAGCCTGATAATAAAAAAGAGAGCTGAAAATTACTCAGCCCTCTTTTGTCCGTATATGAGAGTACCCTAGTAAAACTGGAGCTAATATATTATTTTGATTTGGAAGAACAGGAGGGTGAAATAACCCGTTTTTGCAATAAATTTGAGAGATACTCATTTATACACCTTTCCACAAAAAAGTGTTATTTATACGTAAATAAATGGTTTTTTGGTACTTTTGTATTGTTATAGCCGTTATATTGTACCGATAAAATAATAACTAAATTGTTGAAAACCGAAATCCATTCATAAGTTTTGACTTCGTTATTAGTCATTGTTGTTAAATAAAGTCAAGCATGAATTCAGTAGAAAAAAATATCCAATCAAATTCTCCAGAGCAATATTGGGACAATATTGATAAATGGTTTACATCATTTATTGATAATCTTAAAGTCGACCATGTAATGCTTCAAACTGGCGTGGCATCCAAAGAAACAAAAGAATTTTACGATGCTATCGTTATGAACGATACCACTAAATTAATGACATCATTAAGATCCGGAAGTTCTCAGTACTTCATAAAAAGCATAGTATATGACTATATAAATGAGTTAAAGACTACTGAACGTAAGCCTTTAAAACTTGCTTTTGGTCTGTCCGATTCGAAAATATTAATATGGTCAGAAATAAACGATAATGACGAAGAGACTGAAAACTGTTTACTGCTTACAGAAGCTAAAATAAACAGTAAGTACCACTCGCTAGGTTTTTACGTCAATTCAACAATTATTGAAAAATCTGATAATGTTTCTGTTCCTCCACATTATCAAACAATAATTGAATAACTGTTGGCATCATTTGAAGAGCATATTGCACAAGCAAACAAGAATTTAACCGTACTCTCAGAAATAAATTCTAAAATAACAGATACCTGGGATTGGCAGGTAACAGTAGGATATTATGTATCCGTTCATGTTGCAAATGCTCATATAGCCAAGGTTAGTAATCTTCATTACAGAACTCATGAAGATGTCAAAAATGTTTTAAATCCATTCAACACTCTTTCTATCTGTAAGATTCCTGAAGATATTTATTTGTCTTATACTAAGATTGAAAGCCTATCTAGAAGAGCTAGATATCTATGCCACCAAAATCAACAAAATCCTCAAATTGGACATTTCACTCACGATAAACATTTTGCAAAATCCATACGCCATTTAGATAAATTCCTAGATTATTTTAAGACTTTACATAGCATAACCTTTAGTTCTTGTTCGATTAAATGTGTCGAATTAAGCCCCAATGACCACTTGAAGATTTTTACTTTAATCCCACAGAATTAGCTAGCTACTCCTCTCCTACATGAGTGTCATCCATCTTGCTGGGTAAGCCTACTCACATATATGGCACGGCTTCCTTCCCATGCGCTGCGCCTCTACCAAAGTTACCTTACTCACTCCGTGGGTGCATCTATTTAAGCCTCTGCAATTAATATCCGAATGGTAGGCGTACGCACCGGAACTGTTACATATGTAAACATATATCTGTTGTTTCTCGTGCAAATTCTTTGCATGGTGAATGTGTTTAGGCGTTGCTGTTGCTGTCATTGTAAACAATGACAGGAGTAATAGTAGATGTTTCATGGTTTATTGATTTATATAGATACAGGCATGATTCAAAAAATCTTCGCCCGTACTGCCGGGAATAATATCTTGCCACTCCTGTTGATATAATGGATAGGTGTATTCTTTCTTTATCTTTCCAGTATAATAACTTCTTTCAATTACCGTAATTGCTTTAATTCTCTTTTGAGAACAATCAATAGCCCATAGAATTTCAGTTACCTTGCTCGGAGTTTTACTGTTTCCTAATTCTTTAAATTCGGCATTCTCTACCCTTTGCCATACTTTATAATATCCCTCTTCATTTTTAGCTAAATATTCTGAATCAATAGAATATATCGTTGTTGTAATAGTAGCACTATCAAATCCAACTGAATATGATTTCCATCCAACCTGTGAAAAACACATAGTAGAAATAGATATAAAGAGTATTAATAAAAAATATTTTTTCATGTTTAATAGCTTAGTTTTCTTTTAAACAATATTTCGTTTGCGTATTCCCATCGCTTGTCAACAAAATAACTTCCTGATCGAGATAGGCTATTTCATAAATGATATTTTTATTGTCATCCAATCCCGCACCAGTTAATGACACATATTTAAAGCCTACATTTTTATACTTGTAATCCATTTTTGAGGAAATTAATAACTCCGTAAGCCATTTTGTTTTGCCATCTTTTTCAGATCCCCACAATATTTCATTGTCGTTAAAATCTATTGATAGCGCATCATAAGGGGTATTTGATTGCTGCCACTCATCCCACGTTCCAATATCGGTATGACCTCTTGAATACACTTTTTCTATTGTGAAATGTAAAGCCTGTTGAGAAAAACACGATATGCTGCATAAGCATAGTATGAGAACAAGTAATTGTTTCATTTAAGTAGATTGACTGCTTAGTCCCTATGGCGGGTTATGGGAATAAAAATAGCGTGGGACTTAATCAGCTATCACTTTTCAGGCACTTGGCAGAGCCTCGGAGTTAATAGACAAAAGAATAAGCCCACGCTTGCACGTGAGCGTATCAACTGCCTTCTTAACTCCTTTTGTAACTGCCAAGTTTTGAAAAGTGAGAAGTAGCTAAAACGCTATATATAGTTAATGATTAGAATGAGAATCTAACCGGGGGCGTGTTTTTGTTGCATTAGTGGTGATTTATATTTTAAAATAAAAGCGACATTCCAATAAGATATAAGAAGCGATTAACAGGCATCACCACAACGCCTTATAACGGGTACGAATAAATTACAGAAATGCCGCCATTAATTGTGGGGGCATTCGTTTGTGGTGATTTATAGCTCAAATGTATGAATTTCATGTTTAAATATAACTATCATAACCATAGGTTAACCCATTGCATATCATGTGAAACGGAGTTGTTTTAATGGCAAATACACAATATGTGTATTAATAATATTCCATAGTCCTGTTTAGTTAGCGATATTCGGAAAGAAAGAACCCACTCCTGTTGAAGCAGAAAGCGGGTATTATATAACTCAAAATAAAAAAGATGAATAACGGATTAACTGGTGGGGTTCGCTCCATCTTTGCAGCAGCTTTGTCAAACTCAAGACAGGTCAAATGTATAAAGCAAAACATTGGCAAAGAAAGACACCTTATAATTACGCATATAGGTGGCGATTGGGGCATAAACAATGCCCGAATTGTAATAACAGAAGCCGATGCGATAAGGCACATTAAAAACAAGATTCACTCCTACTTTGTTCAAGACGCAAAAGGCGATAAGGCTTTTGTTGAAGTAATTGAACATAAACAATCCGGAAAGGAATTCTTAAAGACTATTCCTGATTATACCAAAGCAGACAATTTACTTCTTTTGCCTCAATGCGTCTAAAAGACAAAGTGAAAAATTGGATTTCTGTTTTTCCAAAAAGAAAATTGACCTCCGCCAATTCGTAACTCGTATTTACGATATAGCATGTTTATGCCCGGCCATTTCTTATATCCTGATTTAAAATAGTATATTTTCATAACAAAGAGTTTTCAATTTTTGAAAGCCATTTGGTATTGTACTTAACATAATATTCCTCCCAAAATACTGACACAAAGACACAGTACTCTTATTTTTGATTTACAGCCCTTTCTGAATCTTGTCTAACAAATACATCAAACCTTGCTAAAAATTGCTAAACCAAATGGGTTATATAGGCGTACATATACCAATATTAAGGCATTTATATAAATACATATATTTTATTAATAAATAATAGTTATTACAAACTATTAATCAATTTATTATAAATAATTAATACTAACAGTGTTTCACAATTAGGTCTCAATACAAATAAAGGGTATAATCTCTATTAGTTTGGATATTTATCGATATTTATTAAGACAATAAACTACATAATACCTTAATAATTAACTAATTATTATAAATATTACGAACTATTTAATATAGTTGATATTTTGAAGGATAAATCAGCCTCAAAAATAGACATTGCTAAAGATATTACCCGATAAATTAGCGGACAGTAAAGGCGACTATATACATACGAACACAAGCCGTTTCCAAAGATGTTAGTAAGAATGTGCTGATCTTGTTCCCAACTCCTACCCTGCTAAAATGTCCTAATCTTAATTGAATATTACTTTTACTAAAACATTTAGTAAACTTAAAAACTGTCAAAAATGGAATTTAAAAACTTCAAAGAACTGATGACCTACCTCAAAGACGAGGATGCTTGTCGGGAGTATTATGCTCTCCTTCGCTGGGGCGGAAATCCAACTTGTCCGCATTGCGGATCACCAAAACCTTACAAATTAAAAGGTGGCAAATTGTACAGGTGCAGCGACAAAACCTGTAAGAAAAACTTCACGGTTACGGTCGGGACTATTTTTGAAAAATCGAAGATTTCCCTTGCCACTTGGATGGGTGCTGTTTACCTGATTTCTGCCCACAAAAAGGGAATCAGCAGTTTGCAGCTTGGTAGGGATTTGGGCGTAACTCAAAAAACTGCATGGTTCATCCTGCATCGTATCAGGCACATTATGGGTGATCCTGCACCAGCCCCTTTGACAAATATTGTTGAGGTGGATGAAACCTATGTAGGTGGAAAATTCGCCAACATGAACAGGGGAAAGCGCAAATATTATCAGGAAAGGAACATGGATAACAAAGTAGCGGTTATGGGCTTACTGGAAAGAGACGGCAAAGCCAAATTAACCGTGATCGGTAAAAACTCATTTAAAGAAGTGGTAAGGGAAAATGTAAACCCCGATGCCCTGCTTATTACCGATACCCATTTAGCATATCAAGGCTTAGCTTTTGAATATGCCGGACACGCAACCGTTAACCACTCACAAATGCAATTTAGAGACGGCATTGCGTACACGAACAGCGTGGAGGGCTTTTTTTCAAGCCTTAAACGCTCCATATTCGGCATCTACCATCAAGTAAGCCCGAAACACCTGCAACAATATTGCAGCGAGACATCCTACCGTTACAACACTCGTAAGGTAACGGACAAAGACAGGTTCATCCTTAGTATGCAAAATGCTAATGGACACCGACTGACCTATAATAATTTAATCCAAAAAACTGCGAAAAAATGAATAACCTTGTGAAAAATACTCATTCAATGAAAGTAACCCAGTCTCCCGTTACATTAGGCTTAGTTTTAAGCGACTTAAATTTTGAAGTACCTCTTTACCAAAGGGAATATTCTTGGGAATTAGAACAGGTATCGGATTTATTTTATGACATAGATACTGCCGCCGAAGAAGAGGGGTATTTCCTGGGATCAATCCTTTTATATGTAAAAGATGCAGATAAAAAGTTGATGGAAGTTATAGATGGTCAACAACGGCTTACTACTATTTTCTTAATTCTTTATACTATAAAAAAAGCTATTGCAGGCACTCAATACCCTAAAGCAATAGACGGTATAAACAATTTACTTTACCAAAGAACAAAATCATTGCTTATTGAAGATGCAGGGGAAGAGCCTCGATTAACTACTGGTAAAAGAGATAAAAAGCTATTTAGAGCGATTTTAAAATCGGAAGAAATTGGGAAAAATAATAAAGACGGAAGAGTTAAATCTCACAAACTGTTAATAGACGCTTTGGAAAGTTTTATTATTCCAAAGATTGATAAAATAAAAGCCGAAAAAGGAATAGAGGGCGTTATTCAATTTGCAAATAAGGTTTTATCTACTGAATATATTGTAATGACCGCAGAACAGAAGTCAGATAAAATCCTGCTATTTAAAACCCTAAATGCAAGGGGCATCGAGTTATCCCAGTCAGATCTTATAAAAAATGAAGTTTGTAATAATCCAAAGGGAATTAAGGAAGATGAAGCAGTTGAATTATGGGATGACATGAGAGAAATATTAGAAAAGATTAAAGCTAATATTGATATTTTCCTTTTCCATTTCATAAATTCCCAATTAGATTCATTAGAAATAAGAAAAAAAATAGAGGAAAAGAGAAACATTCAACATCAAGATAGCTACCCACCTGTCCCAGAAAAATACATCTTTGATGTTTATGATGAAAAACTTAAAGCGTTAGTAAAAACAGAAACATTTTTAAATGACTTAAAAGAAGCAGCTAATCATTACGTTGAAATATATACGCCTACCCCTGATAAAACATATTTGACCGGATTAAAGGTATTAAATGTAGCTAAATGCTATCCACTTCTTTTAAGAGGCAAAAAAGTTTTAAATCCTAAAAACTTCGATCTACTTACAAAAGCCATCGAATGTATTTCATTTAGGCATGGCATTATAAGAAGAGACCCTAAGGAACTCGAAAAGCTATATTATACGTTGCTCCCCAAATTAAAATCTGATAATGACATAGGCGTAGTAATAGAAGAAATAAAACAACATCCTACTATGAAATTAGAGGAGAAGTATAAAAATCAATTTTGTATTGCTTCGCCAAAAGCAAATATTTCTAAGTGGATTTTGGAACGCATAGTAAATTTTCATCAAGAAAGTGTATCAGCTAAAGGCGAAGTATGGCTAGAGCATATAATGCCACAAAAGCCAAAAGGCATTTGGTTGGCTTTGAAAGAAACTGATACAGAACTTTACGAGTTTTCACTCAATAGATTGGGCAATCTGACCTTATTACAAAACAGACTTAATATAGCTGCCTCAAATAAAGATTTCGCCACTAAAAAAGTGGAATATGAAAAATCGAGACTAAAAATCACTACCGATTTAAAGGATCACGATGACTGGGATTATGACACTATTGACCAAAGACAAGATTATTTATACGAATTAGCAAAAGACATTTGGAAATTATAATCTCTTAATATGACCAAAAATAAAGCAACTAAACCACCCAAGAAGGAAGAGCCCGTAAAGCTAAACATGGGCTTTGAGGAGGCTATGAAAAAGGCTCTCAATACCCCACTTCCTAAAAAGGGTGCAGCGAAAAGTAAGAAGGCTAAATAAGACGACACAATGTCCGATGATCCCTTCTACTTGAAATTTAATTAGAGGTGTCTGCACCCATATTTGAACAGAGCAAAAATGAACACGATCACAACGTATTCAAAAAAATTAAATGGAACTAAAAATTAATATAAACGTATATTCACAAAGGCTTTTAGCCTATCTGTGGTGATATGTATATAGTCGCCACAGTAAAACGCTCCGGAAGAAAGCCAGCTCCTACCCGCACTCTCTCAGCCAGCCGGTTTTACCTATTTTAGCAGCCCGTTGGTTTACTGCCATTTTTACAATTATTAACAAAGGGTTGGGGATCTAATTTCAGTAATCCCCTCATCTTAGACTATCTTTCCGCTATTATTTTAGACCTTTTATTTTTTACTGATGCTCCAATATTTGATACCGAGAGGGCTTTTTTTAGTTGCCGTAGTTTGTCTTTTTTCCTGCTCCGCTCCCAAGGCTTTGGAATACCGCGGATGCCAAAACCTGGTGATCGAAAAGCCAAGTTTTGACTCCGCATCCGCCCGGTTGGAGGTGATGTATTACAACCCCAATAATTTTGGAATGAAGCTAAAAAGAGCCGACCTGGATCTGTATGCTGACAGCAATTTTGTGGGTCATATTTCGCAGGAATACAAACTGAAAATCCCCAGAAAATCGGAGTTTTCTGTGCCTTTGCAGATAAATGTAGATGTGCAGCATTTGCTGAGAAACACGCTTTCTGCCCTTTTTACGCATGAGATACATATCCGAGCCTCGGGCACTATTACCCTTAAAAAGAGTTTTATTCGCTATAAAGTGCCGATCAATTACGAGAGTATACAGCGGTTGAATATTAATTAGGGGCACAAAAAAGGCCCGAAACGGGCCAATACATTATTCTCAAACAAGATCAATTACGGTGCAGGTTTAACGCATTTGGTACTATCAGCACCTTTCTTACAACACGCAGGTAAAGCTTTATACGCATCTTCATCCGCTGTTTCATCATCCGCATCATAGCCTGCATTGTTGATAGCTGTTCTCAGTCCTTCTACATTATTGCGTTCATCAAGGTAAGTAATGGTGGTTATCTTCTTCTTATAATCAACATTTACGGTTAACACACCCGGTTCTCTTTTAAGATAGTTTTCAATTCTATCTTTACATTCTTCGCATATAACGCTGGGTGTTTTAATAACTACCTTGTCTACTTTTTGTGCAATACCTGCCGATACAAACCCGATCAATGCAAGTAAAGTGAGTTTTATGGCTTTCATATCAATTAATTTATATACTAAATTACGCTTTTACCATCCAATTTGCAGGGTCCTTACTCCAGTTTAACAAGGTGTTTTGATGATCAGCAGTAACAATGCCTTTTTCAACGGCTAATTCTATCAATGTAGGATAATTGGTTAGCGAGATATATGGAACACCGGCTTTTTCAAAAGCATTTTTAGCCACTTCAAAACCATAATTAAAGATCGATACCATGCCGATCACTTCCACTTCTGCCTTACGCAATACTTCTACTACTTCCAGGCTGCTTTTACCGGTAGAGATCAGATCTTCTATCACTAACACCTTCTGCCCTTTTTCATAAACGCCTTCTATCTGGTTACCCAATCCATGTTCTTTTGGTTTAGGACGAACATAGATATATGGAAGCTTTAACTGGTCTGCCGCTAATGCGCCCCATGGAATGCCTGCCGTTGCAACACCTGCTAATACTTCGGCAGTCGGGAATTTCTCAAATATCACCGAGCTCATCTCACTCTTGATAAAATCACGCGCATGGGGAAATGATAATACTTTTCTATTATCGCAGTAAATCGGACTTTTCCATCCGCTGGCCCATGTAAAAGGTTTATCCGGACTTAATTTGATCGCATTTATTTGTAACAACTTTTCTGCTACGGCTTTTTCGTTGGTCATGCTGCAAATTAATGAATATTCAATTTAAATTTTGTCGCTCTCTTTTGTTCGTTTGAATATAATAAAACAAAAAGCACCCTTTAGGATGCTTTTGTCTTAATTGTATATATATATCTTATTAAGGTTTATAAACTAATACTTCCAATGCCTGATTAGTAGCATCGTAGTAGTTAAAATGAGTAGCGTCTAATTTTTCTACTGTTGCGTGGATCGTTGTTGGTCCCGGAAGTACAAGCGTAATGATCGTACTATCGCTGTTCATGCTCCATGTCCATTGAGCATAGTTGCCGCTGCCATCCAGTACATTTTCTGTTCCATCAGGCCAAAAATTTGCGAGATCACTATCGTAATTAAGAATATTACTGCTTCCGCCCCTGGCGTATTCAAGCGTGCCTGTACCTGGTCCGGTATAATTGTAATAGAGGGTATCGGTTTGCCATTGTTTTCCTGTTATTAATGACATTACAGATGGTGGAGTTACCGTTGTAGTAACAGGAGTATCCTTCTTACAGCCAATGCCTGTAATCATTGCCAAAAGTGCTAATGAAGCGGGTAAAATTGTTTTTTTCATAATTGCGATAGTTTAGTCAATAAATATACTGTTGTTTATGGGAAAAGGTTGGGTAAGTATAAAGATATTTACGAATATAACTTAATAAAATAAGAAGCTGTTTGTGGAACCTTGCCGGAACAAAAATTGTATTTTGCGATCATCAATTTCTACTCATTATGTACATAAAAATATATTTCAACGACAAGCCTGTTTTTCTTTGTGATTCACTCACGAAAGAACTGGAAAATATACTGCACCATCCAGATGCCATATTCGTAGATGAAATAAACACGCATGCGATCAATGCATTATTGCACGAGATAAAGAAAGATGATTTTCATGCAGGCGTATTGATGCATAATAATTTTGGTGAACTGGAAGAAGCCTTCTTTAAACATTTCACTGTTATTGAAGCAGCCGGCGGTATCGTGAGAAATGAAAAAGGAGAATTATTGATGATCTACCGTTTAGGAAAATGGGATCTGCCAAAAGGAAAACAGGAACCGGGCGAATTATTGAAAGACTGCGCTATACGCGAAGTAGGAGAAGAAACGGGGTTAAAGAATATCACATTAAACGGAAAAGCCGGGGAAACATACCATGCATACAATGCGTATGGAAAACATTTTTTAAAGACCAGCCATTGGTACCATATGACCTGTTCGGAATATCAGCAACTCGTTCCACAAACAGAAGAAGATATCACGGCAATAGAATGGGTTGATGAAGCAAAATTAAAAGAAGCTTTACAAAACACATATCCTTCTATTAAAGATATTTTGAACCGTTCTTAAAACGCCTTGTTCAATACAGCGATCGTTAAGCGACTGATGCAGATCAATCTTTCCAGGTCGTCATAGATCTTGATATCCCAAACATGTGTACTGGCGCCCAAATGCAAAGGCTTTGCAATACCCGTAACATAACCATCGCGCACGCTGCGTATATGATTGGCATTGATCTCCAGACCAACGCAACTATATTTTTTGGTATCTACTACTAAAATAGAAGCAACACTGCCCACTGTTTCGGCAAGGGCGCAACTGGCGCCTCCATGTAATAATCCATAACCTTGTTTGGTGCGATGATCTACGGGCATTTTAATCTTAATAAAATCTTTACCGATCTCTACCCATTCCATTCCTAATTGTTCGCTCATTGTACCGGGAATGAAAGGATTGATCTCTTCCATTTTAATTGACTTGTTAAACCAGATTGACATAAAGCAGTATAATTTGAAGCTTTTTGAGAATGCTCAAATTTCGACAAGAAATCGCAGACGGACAAATAATGGTTGTACGGATATAAATGACCGTTATTACTTAGTGAAACGGTATTTCAGACCGATCATTAACGAAGTAGAATATAATCTAACACTTCCCTCTCCCACACCGGCTAAAGGAATGCTTACAGAAGGCTCTGCCAATAAAGAGAATCTATTGTTCAATACTTTTTCATAGCCTGCGGATAAATTTAGAATAGAGAAGAAGTTTTGATTGCCGGTATAGGTTTTAGAACCCGTATATGCTACTCCCACATCTGTATAGTTATAATTATACGCTTCGTTCTTCATGATAAAAGAAGATATACCTGCTGTGACATACCATACATTATTTAAATTGTACCGTATCGTTACGGGAATATCATATACCAAACAATTGGCATCCACTTTAGTGATATCAACAGTTGAATAATAAGTACCCGCTTTCGCTTTATAATCCCCCGGACCCGCAATGTATTTTTTACGCCCGGCATAAAAACCTGTTTGAACACTCCATTTATTATTTAATTGATATCCTATCCCTGCACCAAACCTGGGTGTAATGGTTGAGTTATTAAATGAAAGAAAATTTACATCAGCCGCATCCGCGCCACCCATCGCCAATACATAAAACCCATGAGGAGAAGCTTTCTTTTTATCCTCTTTCTTCGCCAAGGTAACCGTTGTGTCTTTTTTGATCAAAGGTTTTTTAACCGTATTTTCTACTGATACTTTACTTGTTGAATCAGAAGCAGTTGTTGTCAATTCCTTTTGATCATTTGTCTTTTCAACAATTACAGGGGAAGATTGTGCCATATCCGTTGTATCATCTACCTGAGCAGTTTGCTTTACACGCGCTCTTATTCTTCCACGAACTGTACGCCTGTAACTAATATCATCCGGTTGAGCAGAACGATGCGTATTATTGTTGATTGTAGTTGCATCCGTTGTTGTTGTATTCGCAGCAACAGTTGTGTTGTTAGTTGATGTAGTATTAGTAGTTGACATTGTATTGCCTGCTGCTATAGTATTAGTGACAGGTTTAGCAATGATCGTATTTACAGTTGTTGTTGTTGTTGTTGTTGTTGCATTGGCGTTGTGTAACCAGTACATTCCTGCACCGGCGATCATCAATGCCGGCAATGCAAACCACCACCATGCAAATCCACGGCGTTTATTTCCTTTATCCAGCAGTGCTTCCATTTTATTCCATGACTGCTCTTCAAAAGGGAATTGGCTGCTGTTATCAGCGGCTTCTCTTATTTTATTTTCGATATGGTCAAACGGCTTTTTGTCCATAGTATTTGGCTTCTGCTTCCTTCAGCATTTTTTGAATATTCATTTTTGCTTTTGATAAGTTCGATTTAGAGGTTCCTTCGGAGATGCCCAACATTGTGGCGATTTCTTCATGCTTATATCCATCGATCACAAACAGATTGAACACCGTACGATAAACAGGTGATAAACGTTGTATGATCTCCATGATCTCTTTGTGGGATATCTTATCGAGCGAAGTAGCGGCTACTTCTATTGTTGTTTGGTGACTGGTATCCATTTCAACCACGAGGTGGTGTTTTTTATTTTTCCGATAATGATCGATCGATGTATTGATCATGATCCGCCGCATCCATCCTTTCAACGATGCTTCATAATCCTGGTATCTCGGCTTGAACTGGTGCAGCTCATTGAACACTTTTAAGAAACTATCATTCACCACTTCTAACGCATCATCTTTGGTTGTGCAATACCTTATACATACCGCCATAGCATAGCTGTAGAATTGCTTATAGAATTCCCGCTGGCTATCTCTGTTTGCTTTTACGCAGCCATTAATGAGTGGTATGATATCCTGCCCGTCCGGCAAATCGTACTAATTGGTTATATATAACTGTTTACTATTCGCAAGAAAAATCAGAATGGTTGCCTCTTGTGCAATTATTTCTACGTAGGATTGCTAAAGCCGCCGCTTTTAGCCATTTTTTTAATGGTATTGGTCACGGGTTTAGGCACAAAAGGACTCACATCGCCGCCATAGCGCAATACGTCTCTTACTAAGGTAGAAGCCACAGATGTATATTGTGGGAGACAGGTTAAGAAAACGGTCTCGATATGCCCCTGGATACTGCGGTTCATATCGGCAATGGCTTTTTCGTACTCAAAATCATTCACATAACGGATACCTCTTAAAATAAAACTTGCACCTACCTTTTTGCAACATTCTACTGTTAATCCATCGTACACCAATGCGTCTATTTTAGGTTCATCCTTATAGATCTCTTTTAACCATTCCAACCGCTGTTCTTCGCTGAACATGGGTTGTTTATAGGAATTTCGACCGATACCAATGATAAGTTTATCAAATAAAGGAAGTGCCCTGTTGATGATATCCGTATGGCCCAATGTAAGCGGATCAAATGTACCGGGGAACAAGCAAATACGTTGCATGAGAAGATGGATTGGTTATCTGTATCCGAAATTACACAATCCGAATGAATATTACTAGGCAGATTTATTGCCCGAAAGAAGATATAATACCGCCATGCGGACTGCTACCCCATTCTCCACCTGTTGCAGTATCACGGATTGCTTGCTATCCGCTACATCACTGTCTATTTCCACGCCGCGATTGATAGGGCCAGGATGCATAATGACGATCTCTTTCTTTAATCCGTCCAATAGTTTTTTACTTACCCCGTAAGCGAGGTTATATTCACGCAATGATGAGAAGAGCACCTGGTTCTGTCTTTCTAATTGAATACGAAGCACATTGGCTACATCACACCATTCCAATGCTTTTTTAAGATTGTATTCAACCTTAACGCCAAGCGCTTCTTTGATATATTTAGGGATCAGTGTAGGCGGACCGGCCACCATTACTTCTGCTCCCATCTTTTTTAATAAGTAGATATTACTTAATGCAACTCTTGAATGCATGATATCGCCGATCAGCGCGACTTTCTTTCCTTCCAATGTTCCTAATTTTTCTTGTATTGATAATGCATCAAGTAATGCCTGTGTAGGATGTTCATTGATACCATCTCCTGCATTGATAATAGCTGCAGGAATATGTTGGGCTAAGAAATGTGGCGCCCCGCTGGCACTGTGTCGCATTACTACCATATCCACTTTCATGCTAAGGATATTGTTGACCGTATCCAAAAGGGTTTCTCCTTTCGATACAGATGATCCGGATGCGGTAAAATTGATGGTATCAGCACTTAATCTTTTCTCCGCCAGTTCAAAAGAGATACGTGTGCGGGTAGAATTTTCATAGAACAGATTCACAATCGTGATCTCGCGCAAAGACGGAACCTTCTTTACAGGTCGTTGTAAAACTTCTTTGAATTGAGTAGCTGTAGAGAGAATTAGGGAAATATCTTCTGCGGTTAAGTCTTTAATGCCCAGCAGATGTTTAGTGGATAGTTGCATTAAAGGGCAAAGCTAAATTAAATTAATCAAATCCCAAAAATCAATATCCGAACCTTGATTTTAGTAAAGTATGACCTGCTCACTCTCTGCTTCCACCTTCACTTTTTGAGAGATAACAGAATCTATTGCTTTACCGCAATAATCAGGTTGTATAGGAAGTTCACGGTTGAATTTTCTATCGACCAAAACACAGAGCGATACTTTTTTAGGCCTTCCAAAATCCAACAATGCGTCCAATGCAGCACGGATCGTTCTTCCGGTGTACAATACATCATCGATCAATACCACTTCTTTTCCTTCTACAGAAAATGGAATATCTGTTCTGTTGGCGATACGTATCTGATCGCGAACATCATCTCTGTAAAAGGTAATATCTAAAATGCCATACTGCACGTTTTCATTTGGCGCGATCTTTTTGATGCTTTCAACGATCTTGCCGCTGATATAAACACCACGTGGCTGCATACCAATGAATACCACATCTTTTAAGTCGGAATGGTTTTCCAATAGTTGATGTGCTAACCGCAGAACGGTTAACCGTAGTTGTTCTTTATCGAACCAACTGTTATAGAAACAACTGATCCAAAATATGTGACGATGACGGAAGAGTTGTTTGGTCCGGTGTTAACGATGTATATCTATGATGCTGATAAATTTGAGGAAACGATTAAATTAGTTGACAATACATC
>Ga0206889_1061_pt2 | contig 17931 bp, 16 predicted proteins | sample Alteio_BWOrgHeat_57_FD_153245 | JGI IMG/M metagenome (GOLD analysis project Ga0206889, IMG submission 153245) | Enriched cells from forest soil in Barre Woods Harvard Forest LTER site, Petersham, Massachusetts, United States - Alteio_BWOrgHeat_Nextera5 ... | reverse complement strand
TCCAGAAATCTGTGATCAATCTTGATACAAGGATACCGCAGAATAAAGAAAGGGTAATACCCAACATCTGCGTAGTAGCAAAACCTAATACAGGTCCTAATCCAAAGATGAACAATATTGCAGCTGTTAAGAAGGTGGTAACGTGCGCATCGATAACCGGAGCTAATGAACGTTTGTAACCATCCATAACAGATTGTTGATAGGATTTACCTTTTGTCAGTTCTTCTTTTATTCTTTCAAAAATAATTACGTTCGTATCTACCGCCATACCGATGGTCAATACTAACCCGGCGATACCTGCAGCGGTAAGGGTGAAACCCATTGCGCTTAATACACCCACTGTAAATAATAAGTTCAACACCAATGAAATATTGGCGATCCATCCCGCAGTGTTATAATAAATGAACATCAACGCAAAGATCACAATGAACGCGATGGTGAATGCTTTTGCACCACCGCTTACTGCTTCTTTACCCAATGTTGGTCCTACAACCTGTTCGGCAACAATTTTAGCAGGAGCATCTAATTTACCTGCTTTCAATATGTTCGCAAGATCCTGTGCCTGTTCAAGGGTGAAGTTCCCCGTTATTTCAGAACTACCGCCTTCGATAGCGCCATTTACATTGGGAGCAGAATAAACCACATCATCCAGCGTAATAGCAATAGGCCTGCCCACATTATCAGCAGTCATTCTCGCCCATATTTTTGCACCGATATTGGTCATTTCCATTTTAATAGAAGCGCCGCCTCTTTCGTCAAAAGATTGCGAAGCATCATCTACGCCATCACCTTCCAGTTTTGCTTTATCAGAGCCGGGAACGGTTTTGATCGCATATAAAGGGTAATAATGTAAACCTGTTTTTTCATTGGTCTCTTCTGTACCTAATAAGAATTTACAATTGGCAGGGAACGCATTCTTTACTATATCCATATTGATATAGGTATTAAATGTCCCCGTATCTTTCAATGCGATATCTCCCAAATTCGGAGAAAAAACTTCTTTACCTGTTTTAGGATCCTGTTCAGGGCTGATAGGATTGATCAGTTTTAAGAAAGCATTTTTATTAGCGCTTTCTTTTGAAGAATCAACAGCTGAAGTCTTTTTGCTGCTATCACTAACAACTCCACTTAAATAATCCGTTAATACTTTATCTGCATTTGTTAGCGGGCCGTCCAATTCCTGTATATTATATACTTCCCAGAATTGAAGGTTGGCAGATGATTGTAAATATCTTCTTACTCTTTCTTTATCGGTAACACCGGCCAACTCTACGTTGATAATGCCTTTGTTCTCATCTAAATTGATATTGGGTTGAGCCACCCCGAATTTATCAATACGTTTTAATAAGATCTTATAAGTTTGGTTGATAGCGCCTTTTGCGATCGTATGTAACTCATCTGTTACTTTATCATCATCATCGGCTACTTTAATTTCTTTACCCGGACCAGCAAAGATCGAAGACAATTTTACTCCCGGATTTTGTTCTGTATAAGCAGTGCGGAATAAAGTGATATAATCATCCGCAACATTGTTTGCTTTTTCAGCAGTAGTAGTTTGTAATGCTCTTATTAATTGAGGGTCTCTCGGATTATTACTCAATGATTTTAAAAGACCTTCCAGGCCAACATTCATGGTTACGCTCATGCCGCCTTGCAGGTCAAGACCAAGATTTAACTCGTTCTCTTTACATTTTTGATAGGTAGTACCAACGATAGGATAAATTTCTTTATCCCTGGTACTGTCTAACAAGTGTTGCATCTTGGCTTTTACCAACAGATCCTTTTCATCGGCTGTTGCATTCGGGAACTGCGATTTTATCGTTCTTTCAGCCTGCGCTTTTATTTTGCTTTCATAGCCACGTACCACCCAGGTGTACGAGAGTTCCCATAAGGAAATAAGAATCAAGGCAATGGCAAAAAACCAAACCAACCCTTTTAATTTCATAATCTACGTTTGTAATTTTTAAGAAGTTCGCAAAGATAGGGGAAAAACTGATTGTCGGGATGCTAAAGCAGATTCCCTTAAAAGCGGCTAAAACGACCTTTTTTGGGTCGGAGTAGACATCTTGTCCACAGACTTTGCAAACAATGTTTTTGAAGTAAGAGAAATGACTAACTTTGCCCCCCGAAATTCTCTTACAAAAAAACATAACAAGTGTCTAACAATCATTTACTATCCGACAGGATCAATGCACTGGAAGAAAGCGCAACGCTCGCCATGAGCAAAAAAAGCCGCGAGATCGCAGCACAAGGACATAATGTAATTAACTTAAGCGTGGGTGAGCCCGATTTTAAAACGCCTAAACATATCTGCGAAGCAGCAAAGAAGGCGATTGACGATGGCTTTCATGCATATACACCGGTATCAGGTATTCCTGAATTGCGTACCGCAATTGCAGAAAAATTAAAAAGGGAGAACAATCTTGACTGGAAGGCGGAGAACATTATTGTATCAACTGGAGCAAAGCATTCGTTAGCGAATGTGATTGAAACGATCGTAAAGAAGGGCGAAGAAGTGATCATTCTTGCACCATACTGGGTAAGCTATGCCGAAATGGTAAAGCTTGCCGAAGGTAAAAGTGTTATCCTGGAAGGAAGCTTTGACAATGATTTTAAAGTGACTCCTGCGCAGATCGAAGCGGCGATCACTCCTAAAACAAAAGTGATCATGTATGCTTCACCGAACAACCCAACAGGATCTGTTTATAGTGAAAAAGAACTGAGAGCGATTGCTGCCATTGTAGCAAAGCACCCAAACATTTTTGTATTGGCAGATGAGATATATGAATACATCAACTTTACATCAGAAGGGCATTTCAGTATTGGAAGTATACCTGAAATTAAAGACCGTGTAATTACAGTCAATGGTTTTAGTAAAGGGTTTGCCATGACAGGATGGAGAGTGGGTTGGACCGCTGCTGCAAAATGGATCGTTGACGCATTGGATAAATTACAAGGACAGGTTACCAGCGGTACAAACAGCATTGCACAAAAAGCGGCTGCTATCGCGTTTACCAATATGGATGCTCCTAAAATGATGCTGGAAGCTTACAAACGCCGTCGTGATTTAGTAATAAGCAAATTGAAAGAAGTGCCCGGATTTAAGGTGCGTGTACCCGACGGAGCATTTTATGCTTTCCCTGATGTGAGCTACTATTTTGGAAAATCAGACGGAACTACAACTATTAAAAATGCAGATGACCTTTGTATGTGGTTATTGGAAACAGCTTATGTTGCAACCGTTACCGGTAATGCCTTTGGTGCACCTAACTGTATCCGTTTAAGTACTGCTGCTGCGGACGAAAAATTAGTAGAAGCGGTGGAAAGAATGAAAGCGGCGTTGGTTAAATTGAAATAATAACATAAAAAAGATAATGAAGAACCGCTGCCGGGAGGCGCGGTTTTTTTATTTGTGCGCAACGCTAAGTGCCAGGAATTTCTGATGCAACTCCAATATCTGCGGCAATATCATTGATTGCTCATCATTGGTAATAACGTAGTCGCATAAACGCATTTTTTCTTCTTCGTTCATTTGGCGGTTCATTCGTGCTACAACTTCTTTTCTGCCGGTATGATCGCGTTGCATGGCACGTAATATGCGCAATGGGGCAGGGGCGTATACGCCTATTATTTTATCCAGCCCTTTATTGGAACCGCTTTCAAATGTCAGCGCGGCTTCTTTAATAGCATATGGAGTGGTTTGCTGTAACATCCATTGATGCGCGTCTGCGATCGTTACAGGATGCACCAATGAATTAAGCAATGCCAGTTTATCAGGGTTGGAAAAAACAACGGAAGCAATGAAAGAACGATTCAGCTTGCCTTCTACATAACTTTCTTTCCCAAATTGCAATTGTATCTTTTCTTTTAGCACTTCATCTTCATTCATCAATCGTTTGGCTGCTTCATCTGCATAATACACAGGAATGCCCAGTGTTTCAAACACTTTTGCAACAACGGTTTTGCCACTGCCAATACCACCTGTTATACCGATCTTTAACATAGCTGTAAGTTAGGGAATATCCAAAAAACAAAATCCAAAACCCAATAACAGTATTGGACTTTGGATTTTGATAATTAATTTTTGAAAATTATTTTGCGTCGGTAGTCGCAGCAGGTTTGTTGATGTTATTCGTCCATTCCATGCTGATGGTGCTTTTTTCTATTTTAAGATAGCTACCAGGGCTCACCTCTAACTGCAAGGTTGTTCCATCATCATTTATTTTATTGATGGTACCATGTATGCCGGCAATGGTTACAATCTTATCACCTTTTTGCAGGTTGTTGATCTGTTCTTTTTGTTGTTTTGCTTTTTTTGCCTGCGGGCGGATCATGAATAACCAAAATACTAAGATCATTAATCCAAGAAAAATAAGAGAGAAAGAGCTGCTGCCTTTACCTGAAGGATCTGGTGTCATCAGGAAAATACTCAATAGTGTCATTGTTGTTTATTTATTGTTTGTTGAATGATTAATCAGTTAATGTTTTTGCTTCTACTTGCCCGGTCAATATTAATATCGGGAAGGCCGGTATTGCATTGGATAGCACTGTTATTCTTTTTTCGTTATGTCCCGAGTGGCCAAAGCTGTTGAACACTACTTTTATAAAACCGGTATCACCGGGAAATATAGGCGCTTCCGGTTTTTCGGCGATGGTACAACCACAACTGGCGCTTGCTTTTTCTATTACCAATAATTTTTTGCCCGTATTTACAAAACGAAAATTGTATTCTACTTTTTCTCCTTCGGTTACTTTGCCAAAATCATACACACTGTCAATCGCATGAGCGGTGGTTGTATCTTTCATTGCCTGATCCATTGCCAATGAAGAATCATCCGCAATCCTGTCTGATCTCCTTACATCACAGGACACCAATATCACCGGGATCATTAAAAATAAAAGATGCTTTTTCATGCCTTAATTATTGGCTCAAAGTTATTATTTAAAGCGTACTGTTCTTAAAACTTCTTTTGTGGATCTTGTTCTCTGCTGTTAATTCTTTATGAATATTATCCAAAATGCCGTTGATGAATTGTCCGCTTTGCGGAGTGCTGTAATCTTTCGCCAGGTCAATGTATTCGTTGATGGTCACTTTAGTTGGGATGGTTTCAAAGAATAAGAATTCGCAAATACCCATTTGAATAATGATCAGATCTAATGAAGCGATACGATCCGCATCCCAATTCTTTAATTTGGGTTTTAATAATTCCATCGTTACTTCTTTCTTATCAATGGTTGTTTCCAAAAGGCTCTTTGCAAAATCCCATTTGTCTTTGCCGGCCATTTCATTAAAGTTATGGCCCTGTGGTTTTTGTAAAAAATTAAGCATTAAGGTCTGCATCATTTCAGCATCATCATCCCAATTGATGAAATGTTCTTCTACATGCGAAATAAAATCTTCATTCGGCAACATCAGGTTGTTGAAGATGAACTCCAGTATTTCCTTTTCAGATTTTTTATCGCGGGATTGAACGGCAGTGTATTCTTTATATTCTTCTGATTCGATCAAAGCGAAGTAGATCTTCTTCAGTAATTCTTTATCAATAAGGTGTTCGGGTTTTATCTCATTGATAGCAGCTTTTAGACTGGCTTCTTCCAATATCTTCCATAACAATTCATTGCCTGCTATCTTGGTATTGATATTAAAATCCCTGGAGGATGCTAAATGACGGGATGCTTTTTGGTGGGCATCGGTTTCCGCATATCGGGCAACTTCTGTCAGGAAACAAATAAGATAAACGAAGAGCTGACGGCTTTGCTCTATTTTTTTCGTGAGGATCGAAAGACCTTCTGAAGGTTTTGCATCCATACTGTCAATGCTATACAAGCTCTGCATCACTTTAACCCTGATATTTCTTCTGCTGATCATTCTTAAAGAACTTTTTTTAAACGGTGCAAATGTAATCATTTACAGGGGGATTATGCGTGAAAAATTGGCGGACAGACTGTCACCGTTGAACCGGGAAACTGCCATCTTAATCCTTTTGACTCCTTTGGTACAAAAATTGGCGTAAGTTTGCAGTCCGAATTTTAAAACACAAAAACAACTATAATTATGGCTAAGAAGCTTGGCATTACACCCTTACACGACAGGGTTATTGTAAAACCAGCCGCTGCTGAAGAAAAAACAGCCGGTGGAATTATCATCCCAGATACAGCAAAAGAAAAACCCCAACGCGGCATCGTATTGGCCGCTGGCCCGGGTAAAAAAGATGAACCAGTAATGGTTAAAGCAGGAGATACTGTTTTGTATGGTAAATATGCAGGAACAGAGATCACTGTTGAAGGAACAGAATATTTGATCATGAGAGAAAGTGATATACTGGCAATTGTTTAATTAGTTGATTTGGAAATTTGGTGATTAGCTAATCTCCAAATCACCGAATCATCACATCACCAAATTCAAAAATTAATAAACTTTAAATCTTAATAAAATCATGGCTAAATTAATATACTTCGATATCGAAGCCCGTAACAGAATGAAAAAGGGTGTTGATACGTTGGCAAATGCAGTTAAAGTAACACTCGGACCAAAAGGCCGTAACGTTGTTATTGAAAAGAAATTTGGTGCACCACAGGTAACTAAAGATGGTGTTACCGTTGCAAAAGAAATTGAACTGGACGATCCTATTGAAAATATGGGAGCACAAATGGTGAAAGAAGTAGCTTCTAAAACGGCGGATATCGCAGGTGATGGTACTACTACTGCAACTGTTTTGGCACAAAGTATTATCAGCGAAGGTTTGAAAATGGTTGCTGCCGGTGCAAATCCAATGGATCTGAAACGTGGTATTGATAAAGCAGTAATGCTTGTTGTTGAAAGTTTGAAAGAACAAAGCCAGACTGTTGGAAGCGACAGCAAAAAAATTCAACAGGTTGCAACAATCTCTGCTAACAATGATGAAACGATCGGTAAATTAATTGCTGAAGCATTCATTAAAGTTGGTAAAGAAGGTGTGATCACTGTGGAAGAAGCAAAAGGAACAGATACTACTGTTGATATTGTAGAAGGTATGCAATTCGATCGCGGATATATCAGTCCTTATTTCGTTACAAACAGCGAAAAAATGCAGGCTGAATTACAAAATCCATACATCCTAATTTATGATAAGAAGATATCTGCGATGAAAGATATCCTTCACATCTTAGAAAAAGTTGCTCAAAGCGGACGTCCATTGGTTATCATCTCTGAAGATCTGGATGGAGAAGCATTGGCAACATTGGTAGTAAACAAATTACGCGGTACTATTAAAGTAGCAGCTGTTAAAGCTCCGGGCTTTGGTGATCGCAGAAAAGAAATGTTGACTGACATTGCTATCTTAACCGGTGGTACTGTTATCAGCGAAGAATTGGGACATAAATTAGAAGGCGCTGATCTTGCTTCATTAGGCCAGGCTTCTTCAATTACTATTGATAAAGACAATACCATCATCGTTGGTGGTAAAGGCGCTAAGAAAGATATTCTTTCCCGCGTTAATCAAATTAAAGCACAGGTTGAGAATACAACTTCTGATTACGATAAAGAAAAACTACAGGAACGTCTTGCTAAATTAGCAGGTGGTGTTGCGGTACTTTACGTTGGTGCTGCTACCGAAGTTGAAATGAAAGAAAAGAAAGATCGCGTTGACGATGCATTACATGCAACTCGTGCAGCGGTTGAAGAAGGTATCGTACCGGGTGGAGGTGTTGCATACATTCGTGCAATTGCAAGCCTTGATCCAAAAGTAAAAGGACAAATTGCAGATGAACAAACAGGTATGGCGATCGTTCGCCGTGCATTGGAAGAACCAATTCGTTGCTTAACTTCTAACGCAGGCATCGATGGTTCGATCGTTATCCAAAAGATCAAAGAAGGTAAAGGAGATTTTGGTTTCAACGCACGTACTGAAGTTTACGAAAACTTATTTAAGGCAGGTGTTATTGATCCAACTAAAGTTAGCCGTGTTGCATTGGAAAATGCTGCATCTATCGCAGGTATGTTGTTAACAACAGAATGTGTAGTGGCCGACAAACCTAAAGAAGAAGTGGCTCACGGTGGTGGCGCTCCTGATATGGGTGGAATGGGTGGTTATTAATACTCAACCGAAATTATATTTGATCCCTCTTACAATTTGTAAGAGGGATTTTTTATTGCACATATGATGTTTTTTTTGTTTATTTGGTAATTCTTAACCCCCCAAAACTCACTCTTATGGCAATCGCAGCATTCTTAATCATTCTTATTTATCTAGGCTTTATCGTTTTTATTATCGCAAGTATTTGGAAGGTCTATACAAAAGCCGGTCAACCGGGATGGGCATGTTTAGTACCTTTCTATAGTTTTTACATCAAGTGCCAAATGGTTGGCATCAAGAACTGGTGGCTCATCTTTATACCATTGGCAAATATCTATATTGCTATTGTTGCAATATTTAAACTGGCAAAGGTTTTTGGTAAAGGAACAGGCTTTGGATTTGGCCTTTTATTCCTGGGCTTTATCTTTTACCCGATATTAGGTTTTGGCAATGCAACCTATCTTGGAGAGAGCGAATTGAATACAGATATCAATGCGATAGGAGCCATTTAAATGATCTTAAATCATATTCGATCCCTCTTACGTTTGTGAGAGGGATTTTTTTTGTATATATGATTAGGTAATACCTGCTTACTTTTCAGATTTTGAGGTATTAAAAGCCACCCAAAAAAGTATGGTAAATGCAGAAACAAAGAAGGGGAATATCCCATATAGGGTATCCGATACGGAGTGTGAATGTCTGTCTATTGCCAGGAAAACCGATATGCAGAAAATTATTACACATGCTGTTGCAACAGCTCCTTCAATTGATTTAGGGATATAAATCCAACCGATCTTTTTAAACCAATCATGTTTCATAAAATGAGTTTAAATAGAGAAGAGTCCTGGTTTTGTTGTTCCATATAGAGTAGTTTTGATTTTAATAAATGTAGGGGTATATTTTTATACCTGCAAGCTATTATTCAAAGTTCTTTTAACAAAGTGAGCCGTTTTTTTAGCCTTAAAAATCCGGGATCACCTTAATCACTTTCTTTGCAATGAGGTCTGTAGAATCATTCATTGTTCTAAAAGCAGTATAATGCAAAGTGATCGTTTCAATAACGATAGTACTTTCCATTGCATTGAAATCGGATAATTCTCTTTTTACAGGAATAGCATGTGCAACATGCCAGGTACTTACCGGGTTTTGTTGAGCATCCCATAAAATTATTTTAAGGTTGACCGGTTGAAAATTGTTATTTTCAAAAGCATCAATGCACCATGCACTTACTACGGAAACTTTTGGTAAGCCGCGCTTTAATACAAGCTCGGAATATGTTATTGAGATAGTTGATTTATCGGGTACCGTTTCATTGGTTACGGGACGTGATGTGGAACGTTCTATCTCAGCAGCGATATTTAATCCGCTTACTATTTGAAACTGGTTGTCGACCGGCATTTGTGGAAGCAGGCCGAACTCTACAATAAAAGAAAAACCGGTCAATGGAATTTCTGTCATCGTTAATTATTTTGAATACTTAGTCCTTCGTGCGTCAGTTCCAATATCTCGATCGCAACTTCACTGGCAGTTGCTTTCAGGTCGGGGTAAACTACTTTAAACGGCCACGCATTATGAACGGTCCATATTACTATAGGGTTGAGTTGTTCATCCAGTAAACTGATGGTAATGTCGCGACGTTCAAACGTACTTGAATTAAGTGTATTGAGCCAGTTAAAATAATCGTTGTCCGATTGAAACATACCCCGCTTAAGTGTAATGGTGCCGAATTTTTGAAGTCCGGGCATTTTTATTTTGTGATAGGTAGGACTGGAACCTTCGCGGTATTCGATCACATCATTTTCCATTGTTAGTCCGGTTACTTCGGTGAAGCCCATACGGGCGCCGTTGCCCCAGTTTACGCTAAAATGAAATGTGGAAAGTGGATATTTTGCTGCCATGATACTGTTGGTTTGGTTGAACGATAAATACGGACTATTTTCAAATATAATTAAAAGGATACTTTCGCTTGTCGCCCGAATGTATTACTATTGTTAAATTTATTTAACGAATAAACTTCAAACCTTAATTTGATTCAATATATAAACGATTGATATGAAAGCAAATCTACTTACACCAATTACAAAACGAATGCCGTTGGTATTATTACTGGCCGCTTCATTTATGATCACTCTTAATTCATGTACGGTAACCTCAGGCGCTACTTACCAGCAAAGCTATGGACCTCCGGCCTGGGCACCTTCTTATGACGACGCCAATGTGCAGTATTATTATTTTCCCGATTACGACATGTATTATGATGTATGGGGAAACCAATTTTGGTACGATTATAACGGAACCTGGTTTCCGAGTGCTACATTGCCATCTGCTTACGCGAATGTTGATCTCAACAGTTCTTACGTGGTGCTGATCAATAAATCAGATAGAAATCCATGGACCCGCCATGATTATTACGCAAGAAATTATCCGGCTCACGGATATGATAACTACCAGGATATTGAGGTAAGCAACAGGGTTGTTCGGAATAATAATCCCGATCATCCACTCAGACCAAGAGTAAATAATACATCCGATAATACACATCAATGGAATCAACAGGATAATTCGGGAAGAACCAGAGATGATCATCAGCCAACACAAACACCTGCTGTGCCAACGCAACCTGTACAATCAACGCAGGACAATACGCACCAATGGAACCAGCAGGATAATTCCGGCAGGAACAGAGGTGGTGATCATCAACCAACACAAACACCAGCTGTGCCAACACAACCGGTACAACCAACGCTGGACGATACACATCAGCGCAATCAACAGGATAATTCCGGAAGGAACAGAGGAGATGATCATCAACCGACACAAACGCCTGTAGTACCAACACAGCCGGTGCAACCAACACAGGATAATAGGAACAGAGATCAACATCAGCAAACGCAAACACCGGTTCAACAATACCCGACAAGACCGGCCGTACAAACACCTGTGGTGCCAGCACAACCTGTGCAGCAGCAGCAAAAAGTAGTTCCGTCAAAATGGAACAGGCAACCTGGGCAGTCAACACAACAACCAACAAATCCGTCTCATGGTATAAACAAAAGAAGTTAAATTGTCAAATGGCCATAAATAAAAAAACAGGTAATGAATTTCATTACCTGTTTTTTTATATACAGAATTTGCTATAAAAAATCTATCAGCCGATAAGCCGGATTCTGTCGTGGGCCATCATTTATCTGGTTGCATCATTACTGATACAATCTTGCTGCCTACCCTCCGGCATCGGGCGGGCCGCCCTCAAGCACCGGTATACGTGGCATTACAGCACACAAGGTTTACCCGAAAGTATTGTTACCAATACGATCCGTGAGCTCTTACCTCACATTTTCACCCTCATCCGCCAGCTGGCGGACAGTTATTTTCTGTGGCACTTTCTTTCCGACAAGTCGGAACCGGCTGTTAACCGGTGTGTTGCCCTGTGCTGTCCGGACTTTCCTCACCAATAAATTGGTGCGATAGCCTGGCTGATAGAACAACAAAGGTAGTTTTATTTTTCAGGACTGTTCCAATGCAATGGTGGTGCTGATCGTAAACTCTTCAAAGGGTTTTAATGTTACAACATCGTCATAGCTATTGGCTGCTTCCACGCAGATAAAGGTTTGATATCCATCGGCCGTCATATCGCTCATGGTTTTGGTGGTTTCGATCCATGGGTTCCACACAACGGTGACTTTACTACCGGTCTTGGATACACGAATTTTTCGTTCGTAACCGCTATCCGTAACGATACAATTGGCAGCGTGTTCTACATAGCGACGGTTCTCTTCTTTTGTAATACACAACACTTCCTCCTGCTGTACAATAGGAGTGTCTCCAAAACCGTCATAATAAGGTATTTTATAAAGCCCTTCGATACTAATATTGTTAATATGGCTGATGTTGAGATAGGTATGCAATGCATCCGAATAAGTAAAATCTTCTTCATCCGTATTAAGGACCTTTAGTTTTAGTTCCAGCGTTTCTCCAACAGTTACTGTTACTACGGCACTAAAATCATAGGGCCAGAGTTTTTTGGTATCAGCAGACTGGTGTAATTGCAAATGGATCTGCGATGCGCCATTACCCATGGTAGACGTTTCCGCCACTTCCCAGGCAGATAATCGTGCAAATCCATGTTGCGGAAGCGATGGGTTAGTAAGATGCTTACCAAACCACGGAAAGCAAAGTGGTATGCCGCCGCGAATAGCTTTCCCTTCTTTAAATAAACTTTTGCTACTCATCCATAAAAGTTCTTTTTCACCCGCGGGTATATAACTTAATACCTGTGCACCATATAAAGAGATAACAGCGGTTGCATATTTATTGGTGATGATGGCTACCGGAAGGCCGCCTTCGCCCGTTGAAAAAAGGATCTGTTGGTCAATGCCAAATTTTTGATTCAATGCAGTCAGGTTCATGGTGTTGTTTTATAGAAAGGTTAGTATGAAAAGAATATCTCTGTTGCACCATATCCGTAGTTGTGATGATATTGATTTACAAAAGAGCTTACTTCCTTTTTTGTTCTTAAAATATCATGTATCTCATCCCGTAATTTACCTGTGCCAACCCCGTGAATAACAACCAAGGAAGGTTGATAATGTGCTATGGAAAGATCATAAAATTTTTCAAAGGTCTTTAGCTGGATCGTGAGAATCTCAAAATTACTCAGGTGTTTCCAGTTGTCGGAAAGTTTTTCAATATGCAGGTCAATTACGCTGCGTGCGGGTTCCAGTGGTTTTTTTATTTTGGATGCATCATATACCGGTGCTTTCCCTGAAACCGGGATATCATAAAAATCATTCTTAATAAGATCAGGATATTGCTCAAACAACGTGTATTTAAAAGAAGCTTCATTGTTTACCTGCATGTCTTCCACTTTCTTAAACAATTGTTTTGCTTTAAGTTTCAGCGAAGCTTCATAATGAGACACTTTCTTTTTATCCGGGTTAATCAAAGAAAAATCAAAATCAAAACGGGGACTGTTATTAATGTCTTCAAATATGATATCATGCAAATAGAATTCTGTCAGCGGTTCAATTCTGTTCGTTAATTGAAAAGCATTATTGCCGGAGTAGAACAGGTTATATTTAAATTGATACGCAAGATCCGTTTGATTAATGAGGTAGAGTTTTAATTTGCTGATGAGATTATCATCGAAAACGTCTTTGTCAAACACAGGTAAAAATGCCAGCCATACACCATCGCCTACTTTTTGTCTTCCGGTTCCTTTCTCTTGTTTGATGTTGTCGGCATATAACTTAGGGGGAGGAGTAACTTTCTTTTCGCTGAACATTTTAAAATAGGGAAAATCTATCTGGTCTTGATACGCAGGAAACTGCACTCCATTCACTTCTATCAGCACCATTTCTTTATCAATGAGTTCAATTACCTTACCCTCTTCATTGGTAAGCAGCACTATGATCTTATCGCCGGGTTGATACTTCATATTTTGTAAAGAGGTACAAACTTACGAAAGAACTGCAAGCGGCAATTTTATAAAACCGCCGGCTCTTTTTTGAGTCTTAAGCGTTTCAGTAGTGTATGCCACACCGGGATAATATCGGGAGATAATTTCAGGAATAAGGTTAATGATATGTACAAGCTGATAAAAACAGCACTTCTTACGATGATCCATAAAAGCCCGTGGAACTGATCGAATAAAAAATAACAAAGATAAAAAGAACCAAGTCCCAGGAGTAGAGTATAGACTGTTTTTGAATTAAAAGGCTGCAGGTTGAATTTCTTTTTTAAGAACCAATAACGCAATGCATTATAAATGGTAAATGAAAAAAGATTGGCAATAGCAGGACCGAGAATGCCAAAATAATATTTAGTAAGAATATAGTTCAACGGTAGTGTAAGTGTGATGAGAATGATTCCCGTAAAGAATTCGAATTTCCAAAGATTGGAAGTGCCGATGATCTGTGCATTGACGCCGGTGCCCATATCGATGATACGGGTTAGCCCGATGAAAAAGAAAACCCAACGGGCATCAATATATCCTTTTTGCAAATGAAAGGTAAAGATGCCGTGTGTGAAATTAAGCCAGATCAGGGCAAACATCCCAACCGCAAAGATCAGCTGGTTGATGGAGGAGCGGTGATAGATCCGGTTTATCTTGGCTATGTCTTTATCTTTCCAGGCCTGTGCCAAAGCAGCGGTGGAGGAGGCTATGATACCTCGTTGCGGCGCCTGCAACAGGCTGGCTACGTTTTGGGCCAATGAAAAAACCGCAACGCCGGCAAGCCCTTCTTTTAAAACAGAAGCGATCAATATGGAATCAAAAACAGATGCAATGGAATAGAGCAACAATCCGCCAAATACATAACTTACCAGGGTTATTATTTTTTTAAAGAATTTTCTGGTAACGATACTAACGGTAAAGGTTATGTGTAAATCTCCTTTTACGATCAGGTAAGCAGCCAATATCACTGCAATGGCTATGTATGTGTAGGAGTATATCTTTATAAAGACATCAAATTTTGCAAGGATACCCGCGAAGGTTAAAAGGATCAATATGGTGGTGAAAACGCGGAATAATACTTCGCGCAAAAAAGTAGTGAACACAGACTCTTTCAATTGCCATGCATAGATCTCGAGAATAGAATAGAGGGTAAGACCCAGACCGAAAGGGTATAACCAGTAATAGTATTTTACCAGCTCGGGGGAGTTTTGCCCGAACTTACGGATCACCATATCTTTTAAAACAAAGCCGGTTATAGCCACAAAGCAAAAGCCAATTAAAGAAATGAGCAATGCCCAGGTGAACATATCATTCCTTTTCTTTGGCAGGTTGTCATTATAATACGGGTAAAATTTTCCGATATAAGTAGCCATTCCCAAATTGGCAAAAGAGAACATGATATTGGCGATAGCAATGAATATTCCGGTAAGACCGTATTCTTCTCTTGTAAAGCCGCCGTTCTTGGTAAAAAGATAAGTATTGAAAAAACCGAGCGCAAAGCCTATATACACTACCACTGATGAGATAATACTTTGCTTGCGTATCTGCGACATGCTGCTAAATTAATCTACCTTTTTTACATTGATATAGAAATTCCTGTCAACGGAAAATTTATCACTTCCCTGTGAAGGTATACGGATCGTTTTCCATTCTTCGGTTGGCTTTATCCATTGCTCTCCTTTGAAGTTTATCTTAAGCGGCAGATTAAAACCGGGTACGCAGCTTGTCCAACGATAAGAAAGAGTACTGTCCTGTGTTTTATATTCGAGTGTTGGTATTTGAACGGTTCTTAAGTATTGATCAAATACTTTAGAGAAATCAATTTTGGATGTAGTGCTGATATAATTTTCTATTTGTTGCGTGGTAACGGTTTGATGATAGAATGTCTTGTTCAATCCAATTAATATTTGCCTGAATAAAGTATCATTATTGATCACCTGCCGAATCATATGGATCATATTGGCTGCTTTCCAATACATATCCTCGCTGCCTTCTTTATTAACTCCGTAAGGTGCAATGATAGGAGTATCGTTCACGATATTCTTTCTTAACCCGATCACATAATCATCGCCGGCTTCTTTCCCATAATAATATTCGGTGAACAATGCTTCTGCATAATTGGCAAAACCTTCATGTATCCACATGTCGGCAATATCCTTGCTGGTGATATTATTGCCAAACCATTCATGGGCGCTTTCATGTACAATGATAAAATCCCATTTTAATCCCCAGCCACTGCTGCTCAGGTCATGGCCCAGGTATCCGTTCGTATATTCGTTGCCGTAAGCAATATCGCTTTGGTTCTCCATTCCTAAGTACGGAGCGTCTACTAATTTGTAATCATCTTCATAAAAAGGATACGGGCCAAACCAGTATTCAAAGGCTTTCATCATCCTGCCGGCATCTTTGAATTGTTTTTTTGCTTTATCCAAATTGTAATCGAGTACCCAGTAACTCATATCCAGGCCATCGTAACTTCTTTTTCTCTTGCCAAACGCTCCGGATGCCATTGTTGTTTCAGCAGTATCAGCGATCTCCTGGTTCTTTTTAGATATCGATAAAGCTTTGTAATTGTGTATCTCGGAAAAGTGAACGTAATAACCGATATAAGGAACAATATCATATACATTAATGGGAGATTCTACTTCCCATGTATAGGTCGTATTTTTTTTAGCGTTATGTTCTTGTCGTAATGAACCATTGGCAATGGCCATTAACGAATCGGGCACGGTGATGGAAATCGTAGCTCCGTTATCGGGTTCATCTCCCTGGTAATCTTTGCACGGAAACCAGCAACTGGCACCAATTCCCTGGCAGGCAAAACTGATCCATGGTCGTCCCAGTTTATCTTTTGTCCAAACCATGCCGCCATCCCATGGTGCGTTTTTGGCGATATGAGGTTTACCATGATAATAGATCTTAGCACTTGTTATAAATGGTTCGAATTTATTTGGCAATGTTTTACTCAGTGGGAGAGTAACGAAATATGCATTTCCACTTTTAGTATAACTACAATTGACCGTTATGTCGCTATTCTTATATTGATAGATGAAACTATCGATGGTTAAAGGGTCTTGCAGGTCAATTTGCATTGTTAGTACTTCATTCGTATACAATTGTTTGAATTGTATTTCATTCCAACCACTTATAGAACTATCATCAAGGTCGAATTTCACATTCAGGTTATAATGGAGCACATTCCACCAATCCCTTCCCGGGCCATTGCTGCCACGCAAGGTATCGGCGTGAGTGAAGGATTGGCAAATTGCAGATTGCAAATTGCAAATTGAAAGCGCAAAGAGAAAGATGCTTTTATACAGCCTGTTCATTGGTAATCGTTTATTTCGCTAATTTAGTTTTCTTTTGCCGCATTCATGAGACGTTTAACAAATTATAAATTATCCATTGTAGCATTATCCATTGCGGTAAGCCTTATTTCATGCAAATCGCATCTTCATCCCGATAAAAAGATATTCCATTACAACGAAAGCACGGGCATTGCATCGCTTGATCCGGCGTTTGCAAAGAATCAATCCGTGATGTGGGCCGTACATCAACTCTATAATACTTTGGTGGAAGTGGATAATAATATGAAGATAGTTCCCTCATTGGCGAAAAGCTGGGAGATATCTGCAGATAATAAAACCTATATTTTTCATTTACGTACGGATGTGTTCTTCCAGGAAGATGATGCATTTACAAATGGTATTGGAAGAAAGTTAACGGCCCCTGATGTGGCGTATAGTTTTGAACGGGTAATGGATAAGAACACGGCGAGTCCGGGTGCATGGATATTCAATAACCACGTTGATAGTATAAATGGTTTTGTTGCGATCAACGATTCTACTTTTCAATTAAGATTATTGTCTCCGTTCCAACCGATGCTGGGTATTTTAAGTACACAGTATTGTTCTATTGTAGCTAAAGAAGCCGTGGAAAAATATGGAATTGATTTTCGCCGCCACCCGGTTGGCACAGGCCCTTTTCAAATAGTAGCATGGGAAGAAGGGCAGGCATTGATCTTAAAAAAGAACCCGCATTATTTTGAAAAGGACAGCAGCGGGTATGCGTTACCGTATTTAGATGGCATAAAGGTTTCGTTCTTTGACAGTAAGGCAACTGAGTTCCTGGAATTTCAACAAGGCAGATTGGATTTTATCAATGATATCGACCCTTCTTTCAAAGACGAAATATTAACAAAAACAGGCAATCTTAAAAAAGAATGGGAGGGCAAGATCGATCTGCAAAAATATCCTTATCTCAATATTGAATACTTTGGGATATTGGCAGATACCGGTAATGCTTTATTAAAGAACTCTCCATTGCGGATCAAAAAGATACGCCAGGCGATCAATTATGGATTCGACAGAAAAAAGATGATGCTCTACCTGCGAAACTCCATTGGTACCGCTGCCAATAATT
>Ga0206889_1062_pt1 | contig 18226 bp, 18 predicted proteins | sample Alteio_BWOrgHeat_57_FD_153245 | JGI IMG/M metagenome (GOLD analysis project Ga0206889, IMG submission 153245) | Enriched cells from forest soil in Barre Woods Harvard Forest LTER site, Petersham, Massachusetts, United States - Alteio_BWOrgHeat_Nextera5 ... | reverse complement strand
CCAGTTGTACAGCAAAACTCGCCACCGGAGAATGCCCATCAGGGGTATTCCATTTCTCGGGGCTTTTAATATTATGTGCTATTGCGTTACTCAAGCTGTTGATTTTACAAGATCGTTTTCGAAACTAAATTAAAAAAAATAATCATTCAAAATATATATACGTCAAAAACAATTAATTAGTTGGCTGTAAGATCGTGTTATTATTTCATATGATACAAGATTAATGTCAATCGACGAGGAGATTAAGATCAGGTGGATGCTTTTTGCCTTTCAATCAAAATAAATGTTGCAACATTGTTTTGCGCGAATGCTTGTTTTAGAAGGGATTTGATATGGATCTGTAGGCCTAGCTTATCTTCCAGCTTATCTCGCCATCCTTATCGTCTTTTAATTCAATACCTAAACTCACCAGCTGGGTCCTTATTTTATCTGAAGTGGCGTAATCTTTTTTAGTTTTCGATTCTTTGCGAATATCTATTAACAGCTGCATCACGCCATCCAGCAGGTGATTGTTATCGGGGAAAGGGCTTTTTAGTCCGAGTATGTTTTCGAGATAAAGCGAAAACTTCTTTTGTAATGCGGATAAGGTGGTTGTAGAAATAGCAGCAGCATTGACTTGTCCGTTCTTAATGCCGTTTATAACGGGCGCTAATTCAAACATATTCGCTAATATTTTAGCAGTATTAAAATCATCATCCATAAATTCATCCAATTCGCCGATCATTTTTAAAACCCTGGCATCTAATTCTGCATCTTGTGCCTTTTCGCTTGTGCCTTGTAAAACTTTGAGGATGTCATAAGCTTCCCATAAACGTTTCAATGCTTTTTCGGACGCCTGCAATGCTTCATTGCTAAAATCAAGCGTACTTCTATAATGACTTTGCAGGATGAAGAAGCGTATCGTCATCGGATGATAAGCCTGCGTTAATAAAGGATGGTTGCCACTGAATAGCTCTGTTAGTTTGATCACATTATTATAGCTCTTACCCATCTTTCTGCCATTGATGGTGATCATATTATTGTGCAGCCAGTATTTTGCAGGAGTATGATGATTGCAAATAGTACTTTGTGCGATCTCACTTTCATGATGCGGGAACAAAAGGTCCATCCCGCCGCCATGAATATCAAATTCGGCACCCAGGTATTTTGTTGCCATGGCCGAACATTCGATATGCCATCCGGGGAAACCCTCACCCCACGGGCTTGTCCAACGCATAATATGTTCCGGCGCTGCAGATTTCCATAAAGCAAAATCTACTTTGTTCCTTTTATCTTCCTGACCCTCCAGTTCGCGCGTTGTTTCCAGCAGGTCATCCATAATTCTTCCGCTCAGTTTTCCATACTCATGAGTTGCTGCGTATTTTTTCAGGTCAAAATAAACAGAGCCATCCACCACATAAGCATATCCTTCTTCAATGATCTTTTCGATCATGTTTATTTGTTCTACAATATGGCCGGTAGCGGTTGGTTCAATACTTGGTTCAATACAATTGAATTGTTTCATTGCCCAATGAAAAAGATTGGTGTATTTCTGCACCAATTCCATTGGTTCGAGCTTTTCTAAAATGGCTTTTTTACCTACTTTATCTTCAGCCACCCTGCCTTCTTCTTCAAAATGCCCGGCATCGGTAATGTTTCTTACATAACGAACTTTATAACCTTTATGGGTTAGGTATCGATAAATAAAATCAAAGGTTATATACGGCCTTGCGTGACCTAAATGACTTTCACCGCTTACGGTTGGTCCGCATACATACATGCCTACATGGCCCGGTGTAATGGATTCAAATAGTTCTTTTTGCCTGGTGAAAGAGTTGTGTACTTTAAATGACATAATTTTTATGAGCGCCTTTGACGATGTTGCAAATTACAAATTGAAATGGAATGTGCCGAAAGATGTATATAAAACCAGCAAAGAATTTAATGCGGGTTCAATTGAACATCGGTGATGATCGGAAAATGATCACTCAATCTTTTATGAATACGGGTGAATTGCTGAACCGTGAACCGGGGATCTAAAAACACGTTATCGATGCGGAGTGTTGTTGAAATGCCACTGAAAGTGCGGCCAATGCCCGAACCTTTTTGCACAAAGGCATTTTGTAACCCGTTCCCGATCGTTTCATACGCATAAGAATTAGGCACGTCGTTAAAATCACCGCAAAGAATAACGGGGTAAGGACTTTTATTTACTTCTGCTTTTATCCTTTCGGCCTGAATATGGCGTTTTAAAAAACCGGTTTTGAATTTGCTTAAGATATTTTCTGAGCTTTGAATGTCCTTTTCAGAAGATAAGGAAGGGCTATCGATATAGTGCAGGTTAGATGGGGTGAAGCGCAATGATTGCAGATGCACATTAAAAACCCTGATAGTATCATTTCCTTTCAATACATCCACATATTCAAAAATAGAATTGTAATCGTATGGGTAATAACTAATGGTACGTTTTCTTATGATCGGGTATTTTGAAAAAATAATAATGCCGAAGTGTTCATTATAAAGGAAATCTTCTTTTGGGTTATAGGCATAAAAATGGTAAGGGAAATGCAGACTATCAATAAAGCCTGACAAAGCATAGAAACCAAATCGGTGATAGTAAGTTGTATAACCGGGCCCGCGAGGCATTGCACTATCGGCGCAAACCATTTCCTGGAAACAAGCTATATCAGGTTGGTAAGTATTAATAAGATCCAGCATTTGCTGCTTTAGCTCCGGCTCCTTACTATAATGCATTATCTCGAACTGCTCTACGTTCCAGCTCATGATACGCAAACTACTGTCTTGCTTTTTCAGTTCAAATGTAACCGGTAAACGAAGCGGAAAAATATTGAGTATCGGGCCCCAATCTATGGCAAGAATGATAATGAAGATCAATGCCCATCGGGGGCTTGCAAATAACCAGCCAATGAAAAAAATGAAAAGAATAAATAAAAAATAAGAAGAAAGCAGGTTTAATAAACCAATGAACCACCAATGTACCGGATCAAACCATTTGACATGGCATCCTACAGCAAATAGTACAGCGATAACAATATTGATGCAAAGAAATAATTTTCCAACAAACCCACGTTTTTTATTACGTTGAGACATATGAGATCCTTAGGTTTACGCTTTGTGAAATTAACTAAAGATCTTCTTCGGCAGCTCTTTTAAGAATGTTCTTTTCTTCGTCGGTAAGTAAATGATAACCTTGTTGACTTATCTTATCCAATATCTCATCCACCCGTTGTTGAGTAATATTGATATTCTTTTTATAAGGTTGTCTGCCGCCTGCATTGTAAAAAACTTTTTCTTTAACGGATGGGCGCACGCCCTTTTTTTCGGGATTAAATAAATTGATGAACCAGTCATATAAACTATTCATCCATACACTTCCATCTTTCCCCCTGCGCAATAAATACACAAATACAAAACCCGACAGCGCGCCTCCTAAATGTGCGATACAATAAGCCGCATTGATAGTAGAAACGGAAGCAAGATCTATCAATATATATACTACCGTTAATACCCAAATAGGAATGCCCCGGTTGATATTTCTGAAAAAACGATAATTAGGAGCAAGTACAGTAACTGCTACTGCAATAGCCATGGTAGCGGCATTGGCACCCATCATGGATGAATTGCCAACCGTCATTCTTAATCCGGGAATGGCATAGCTGGATAATATAAAAAAAGCAGCACCCGATAAACCGCCATAGATATATAATGGAATGATCTTTTTATTGCCGGTTAATTCCTGCATGATAAAACCAAATGCCCATAACCAAAGCATGTTGCTGAGCACATCCCAGATCGATATATGAGAGAACATATACGTGAGTATGGTCCACGGACGTTCGCTTAATTTGGTCAATTGTGCGGGTAGTTCAAAATACTGTACTACTTGCGTAATGTATAATGCAGGGGTGTTTTGAAAATAGAAATAGATGACCTTTATGAACAGCAGTAATAAAAAAAAGATCACGTTAATAACAAACAAAGCCATCAGGGCATTATTGTCCTGCCCCAGGGTCATCCTGTTGCGTGAGTGCCCGTAATCGCCGTATCTGTCTGATTCTCCCATGGTAAATTGTTCTACGAATTTACAAAACAGATGGCGAATGGTATCATTAAATTTTAGTAGAAGGTCTTTTTATTGGTCCTGTTCCAGATGATCACCAAAATAAAGCCCATTACCAAACCGCCGATATGCGCAAAATGGGCTACATCATCTGATCCCTGGAGACCGCCAAACAGATCGATCGCAGCGATAACTGCCACCATGTATTTTGCTTTGACGGGGAATGGAATGGGAATTATAAAGAATTCAACATTTGGAAAGAGGTAAGCGAATGCCGCTAATAATCCCATGATCGCTCCGGAAGCACCGATGGCAGGAGCATTTTGTACCAGCAACATTTGCGTTAAACCCGCGGCCAGACCGCATACAAAATAAAAAATAAGAAATCTTTTTGCTCCCCAAACACGCTCCAGAATAGTTCCAAACATCCACAAGGCATACATGTTTAAAAGAATATGGAGAAAGCCGCCATGAGCGAACATATGTGTTAGCAGCTGGTAAGGTTTAAACAAACCGCTGTGGTATGGATATAAAGCAAGCAGATCGGTCAGTCCAATGCTTTTGTCTAATGTCAGTTGCGCCACAAATACCAACGCGTTGATAATGATCAAATTTAAAACGGCGGGCGTTGTTCGTTGAAAAGCATTTGCCATGAACAGGTATATTTATTTTTTCAGTTTCAAAGATATTACGCATTCTATATGATGCGTGTGCGGGAACATATCTACCGGTTGAATTTTTTCAACTGTGTATTTTTCACTCAGCAAATTTAAGTCTCTTGCCTGGGTTGCGGTATTACAACTTACATACACGATTTTCTCTGCTGCTATTTCCAATAATTTATTTACTAAGGTAGTGTGCATCCCTGCTCTTGGCGGGTCGGTAATGATCACATCCGGGCGACCATGGGTGTTGAAAAAAGTATCATCACAAATTTTAATAACGTCACCTGCAAAGAATGTTGTGTTGCTTATATTGTTTAATGCCGCGTTTTCTTTGGCATCATCAATTGCCTCAGCGATCAATTCTACACCAATAACTTTCTTCGCAAATTTGCTTACAAAGATCCCGATGCTCCCTGTGCCGCAATAAAGGTCATAAACGATCTCATTGCCGGTAAGTGCCGCAAAATCTCTTGTTATCGAATATAATTTTTCGGCCTGTCTGGTATTGGTTTGAAAGAATGATTTTGGGCCGATCTTAAATTTAAAATCTTCCAGCTGTTCTATCGCAAATCCTTTGCCGTAGTAGGTTTCCGGACTTAGATCAAAAATGCTATCGTTCCATTTGGTGTTGATCGTGTACAATAAAGTAGTAATGGCAGGAACCGTTTTTAATACATGATCCAATAGTTTTTTTCTTTCCGGTTCATCTTCATAACCCAAACAAATATTTACCATTAATTCTCCTGTTGAACATAGGCGGATAATGATATTCCGTAACCAACCGGTATGTTCTTTGATATCGTAAAAACTATAATTATTTTCTTTCGCAAATGAACGGATGGTATTGCGGATGGTATTGTTCACATCATTCATCAGGTAGCATTCCTGTATATCAATGATCTTATCAAAGATGCGCGGGGCGTGAAAACCCAATGCATTTTCCTGTGTCACCACTTCATCTTTTTTTATCTCTTCGGCAGTTAAAAAACGTTTGTTACTGAAGGTGAATTCCAATTTATTGCGGTAATGAATGGTATCATCTGATCCGGCAATGGGCAGCATTTCCGGTAGTTCAACTTTGCCGATACGTTTTAAATTTTGTGCTACTTCCTGCTGTTTATATTCTAATTGTTTGGCATATGGAAGCATTTGCCATTTACAACCGCCACAGGTTCCAAAATGTTTGCAGAAGGGCTCGGTTCTTTCAGTAGAGTATTCGCGTATTTGTGTAGCTTTTCCTTCGGCCCAGTCTTTTTTACTTTTGGTGACGAAAACATCTACAACATCGCCGGGTACTGCTCCTTCAATGAAGATCACTTTGCCATCCTGTTTTGCCAGCGATTTTCCTTCGGCAGCATAACCGGTAACCGTAATATTTTCTAGCAAAAATTTTTTTCTTTTCACGGCAGCAAAACTAATGCATATATCCTCCATAACTAGTGTTAAAGTTTTCTATCTTTCCAATCGCTATTTTTGGGAAATAGGTGTTGAACAGCACATTTTAGATACTTTTGTAATACCTTACTTGTAATAAAAAATATGAAACGTTCCATTGCACTTCTGTTAACCGTTTTTTTGTTTGTCAGGGCCGAAGCCCAGGAATTTAAGATCACTTTGCATACCGTAAACTATAAAAGCGGCGTCGCATATTTGGCTTACTATATGGGCAAAGACCTTGATGCTGAAGATTCTGCAGCCGTTAATAGCGCCGGGGTGGCTGTTTTTACCGGTAAAAGACATTTGCCGGGCGGTATTTATTCCATCGTTTTTCCGGGGAAGAATAAGGCTGTGGATTTTTTAATTGATACCGAACAGGTATTGACAATAAAAGCAGACACTACCGATCTGATCAATAAGGTTACCGTTGCCGGATCAAAAGCCAATCCTGCTTTTTTTCGTTACCAGAAATTCATTGCTGAGAAAGGAAAGCAATTGAACAGTGAGCGTAATGCTTATATGCATGCAACGACATCGAAAGATTCTGCATCTCATGAGAACAAATACAATACGTTGTTTAAACAATTGGATAACTATCGTGATTCGATCATACAAAGTCAGCCCAATTCCATGATGGCGGTATTGTTGAACGCAATGAAAGAACCAACGCCAATCAATACAAAGCCAATAACGCATGCAGATTCGGTAGAGAGCTTCAATTATTATAAAGCACATTATTGGGATGGCATAACGTTCATGGATGAACGCGTTATACGCACGCCGTTCTTTTTGCCGAAATTAGAAAGATACTACCGGGATATACTTGAACAAAATCCGGATACGATCATACAGGCATCCGATTACCAGATGTTATTGGCACGCAACTCGCCCGAGATGTATAAGTTCTTACTGAACTGGTTAACGGATGAATACATTAACCCAAGATACATGGGAGAAGATGCGGTGTTTGTGCATCTCTATAATAATTATCATAGCAAAGGATTGAGTCCATGGCTTACGCAGAAGCAGGACAGCATTATCAGCAGAAGAGCGCTGATGTTAATGTCTAATTTGATCGGTGATCCGGCTGCTGACCTTCATATGCTGGATACGGCAGGCAATGCCACTACATTATACAGTGTAAATGCGGATTATACATTGGTTTGTTTTTGGGATCCTTCTTGTGGTCATTGTCAAAAATTGGTACCGGAAATAGATTCTGTTTATAACGTAAGCTGGAAACAACATGGTCTTAAAGTATTTGCGGTATTAACCGAAGATCATGTGCCCGAATGGAAAAAATACATCCATGATCATCATTTGGATGATTGGACAAACGCTTACGAAACAAAAGAAATGGAAGAAGCAGACTATTCGGCTCAGCGGCCGGGGTTCAGGCAATTGTATGATGTTACGATAACGCCTACGCTCTTTTTATTGGATAAAGAAAAACATATCATCGCTAAGAAACTTACCTGGGAGCAAATTGATGATTTCTTACATGTAAAATGGAATAAGAAGACCGCTACCAATTGAAAATAATCAATGCCGATGAAGAAGATCTATTCGTTCCTTTTTTTGCTATGCTTTGTAAAAACGCTTTCGGCGCAAACACTTTTCACTTATGGTAACAATGCCGTTAGTAAAGAAGAGTTTTTGAAAGGCTACAACAAAAACAGGGCAGCTGTTACTGATAAGAAGCAATCGCTTCGTGAATATCTGGATCTATATACAAAGTTCAAACTAAAAGTAAAAAGTGCTGAAGATGAGCACCTGGACACGCTATCCTCGATCCTGGAAGAAGTAAAGAATTTCAGGGGCCAGGTAGAAACAGCTTATTTGAATAATGATAGCGTTGTAAACGATATGGTGGATGAAGCGTTTCAACGCCAGCAAAAAGATATTCACCTGATCCATTTTTATGTGTTGCTGTTAGACAAGACGTCTCCGCAGGATTCGTTGGCGGCTTATAATGCCATTCAGCAGGCATACACATCACTCGCATACAGGGTGAAGCAAAAAAAAGAAAGTCCTGCGGATCTTATAAAAGATATCACCGATAAATTTAGTCCGGTTAAAGGCGGAGACCTTGGGTATATTACTGCTTTTTCTATTCCTTATCAATATGAAAATATTGCGTACGCATTAAAACCAAATGAAATAAGCAAACCGTACCGTTCTAAAAATGCCTGGAATTTATTCTTCAATTATGAAGAAAGAAAATCGATCGGAAAATGGAAAGTAGCGCAGATATTTTTTGCGATTCCCCCACATGCTTCGGATGATGATATCTTAAAAATAAAAAATAAAGCAGATTCGGTTTATAAGTTGTTGCTGTCCGGCAGTGATTTTACTGCATTGGCAAAACAATATAGCCAGGATAAAAACACCTACATGAATGGCGGCCAGTTGCCTGAATTTGGTATCGGCAAATATGACACCGCATTTATGGCACAAATCGTTGCGTTAAAAAATGACAGCGATTTTTCAAAACCTTTTAGAAGTTCATATGGCTATCATATTATCAAAAGGTTGAAACATTCTCTTCCACCTTCAAAAGCAACGGAGGATAATTTAGTTGCTCTGAAACAACAGGTTTTAAAAGATACAAGAGGCACTATTGCTAAAGAAAAAGTGATGGCGGATATTTTGAGAAAAGTGGGCTATCGCCGCGATCCTGCGGTGAGCGATGCCGATCTGTTCAGATATGCCGATACGGTGATCAACAATAAAACGATCGGTACTTATCCGATCAGCAATTCGGTTATTTTTTCATTTGCTGCTAAGAATATAACCGGGCAAGACTGGCTGAACTATATGCTTAGCCAAACGTCCGGGAAGCAAACCGCTGATCAGGCAATGCTTAATAACTACATTAATTCGGCAACGCTTAGTTATTACCAGGATCACCTGGAAGAGTATAATGCTGATTTTAAATACCAGATGCAGGAATTTAAAGAAGGGAACCTGTTATTTGAAGTAATGCAAAAAAATGTATGGAACAAGGCGGCAACGGACAGTGTTGGTTTGCGGAATTATTATGAACAGCATAAAGAAAAATATGTTTGGGTTAAAAGTGCCGACCTGGTCTTATTCAATTGTGCGGATACAAACGCAACGAAAGAAGTAAGCAATGCATTGAAAGTTGGAATAGGCTGGCGTACCATTGCAAAAGAAAGTCAGGGCAGGGTACAGGCCGACTCCAACCGGTATGAGTTATCTCAGATAAAAGTGCCCGCCGGTACTGTTTTTAAAGAAGGGATGCTCACAACTCCATTGATCAGCATTGATAATACAGCCTCTATGGTAGAAGTATTAAAACTGTTTCCTGCTAATGAACCACGCAGTTTTGCAGACGCCAAAGGAATGGTTATAAATGATTATCAAAACCTGCTGGAAGAGCAATGGCTGAAAGAGCTACAAAAAAAATATCCGGTCATCATCAATGAAAAAGTTTTTAAATCGTTGCTGCAATAATAGTTATACTTATTTCATAATTTTGTAGGGATGAAAAAAGGGCTCATAATATCAATCACTTGTTTTTTCCTGGTTTGTATCTCATTACATACAAATGCGCAATGCGCTTTGTGTACAAGAACCGCACAACAACTCGGAGAAAAGCCTGCACAGGGATTGAATAGCGGCATTCTTTATTTAATGCTTATGCCTTTCGCACTGGTAAGCGTTATTGGTTATCGCTGGTGGAGAAGCAATGGAAGAAATGCTTAATGCTTGCTCACTGAAAAGTTTGAACGAAAGTGTATAGATTAAAATCTCCTTTGCTGTTCAACAATTCGATCGTTTTTTTCAGATCAGTTTTATTAATATTCTTCATTCTTTTTTGCTGAATAAGATGGTATGCTTTTTCAGTCAGCAATAAAATCCGTTTGTCGCTGAGGGTATGTTGCGCAAGAGTTGTTTGGATGTCTTTATATAGTTCTTCAATACCTTCTTTTTGCAAGGCGTTTGTTTTTACCACAGGAACCGGGATATCTTTTTTATGAAATGCGGGCGCTAACATTAGCCGCAGATTCTTTACAAATTCATCTGCCCCGGGCCGATCAGCTTTGTTCACTACAAAAATATCGGCTATCTCCATCACGCCGGCTTTCATACTTTGTATCTCGTCTCCGGCTTCCGGCACTAATACAACCAGGGTAAGATCGGCAAGTCCGGCTATTTCCACTTCGCTTTGTCCTATTCCAACCGTTTCAATAATAATATAATCAAATGAAGCGCTTTTCATCAGGTCGCAGATCTCAATTATTTTAGGATGCAATCCTCCCATCGAACCCCTGCTGGCCAATGAACGGATATACACATTCTCATTATTATACCAACGGCTCATCCGTATACGATCGCCCAATAAAGCGCCCATATTAAAGGGCGAAGAAGGATCAACGCATACTACGCCTACTTTTTTATTGTCTTTAATGAATAATTCTATCAAAGCGTCGGTGAGTGTGCTTTTGCCTGCGCCCGGTGGCCCGGTAATGCCGATTACCGGTACATTTGATGGCGGCAGACCTTGCAATAATTGTTCAGCACCATCGGCTTCATTCTCAATTAATGAGATGCAGCGTGCCAGTGTTTTTATATCACCGTTGCTTAATTCTTTTTTTATGATTGTTATATCGTTCATTAAATAGTTGCGGCTTTATTGAATGTACTGCTTTAGATCGATTTGTACCGAAAATTAAAAACAATAATCTACAATATATTTTGTTTTATTTGCAAACACAATTGTGCAATAGAAAGATGGTTATTATTCAGATAGATGGCGGATTGGGCAACCAAATGTTTGGGTATGCCTTGTATTGTTCTTTTTTGGAAAAAGGAGTGAGTGCTAAATTAGACCTGTCAAAATATAACCGGGAAGGATATGCGCATAATGGGTACGAGCTGGAACGCATCTTTCATGTAAATGCGGCGTACAGTTCTAAGAACGAAAGGGAGATCGTTAAATCCATCAGTAAGCTGATGCATGTAATTTTCAAACATCCTTACAAAGAGACCGATCAAACGCAATGGATCTATCAGCCTGCCGTTGCCAATATGAAATTCGGTTTTTTAAAAGGCTATTGGCAAACGGAAAAATATTATAGCAATGCGAAGGATACGATCCTCCAAAAATTTAAATTTCCTGCTTTATCAGATGATCAAAACATAGCGACATTGGATAAGATAAAGAACTCAAACTCGGTTAGTGTGCATATCCGCAGAGGAGATTATTTATTAGATGGAAGGTCCTGCACCATTAATATACAGTACTACAAAAATGCACTTGCCTTAATTAATGCAAAACTGTCCGATCCACATTTTTTTGTTTTTTCAGACGATATGGAATGGGCAAAGAAAAACATCCGGGAACAAAACGTACAATTCGTTGATTGGAACAGCGGCGATAAAAGTTATATCGATATGCAGTTGATGCGTTCCTGCCAACATAATATCATTGCCAACAGTTCTTTTAGCTGGTGGGGGGCATGGTTAAATAATAATCCGGCAAAGATCGTTATAGCCCCGCAACAATGGATGCCGCATACGCACGGAACACGTGATCTGATACCGGATAGCTGGATAAAACTACCGGTTGCTTATTAGTTTTATGGGTGTTTAAAGTGGCTTCGTATCTTTGCTCAATATTTAAAAACTATCAGGAAATATGTTCACTTCTTTCATTAATCATCTTAAGGCATCCAGGAGATCCGCTAAAAGAGCAGCCATTATAAAAAAATGGGAAAAACGCGGAAAACCAGTACCAACGCCACACGTGGTTAAACAGGATGCGATCAGGTATTATCGTTCTTTATTCGGATATGCCACATTGATCGAAACCGGCACTTTCAGAGGGGAAATGGTAGAAGCACAAAGAAACTTTTTTGATAAGATATACTCTATCGAATTGGCGCCAAAACTATGGGAAGAAGCGGTAAAATTGTTTCAACCGGATAAGCACATTACTATATTACAAGGCGATAGCGGAAAAGTATTGAATGATGTTGTGAGTCAATTATCCGCGCCCGGTATTTTTTGGCTGGATGGTCATTACTCTGCAGGCGAAACTGCCAAAGGCGATAAAGAATGCCCGATCTACGAAGAGGTGGATGCAATCTTTAAACACTCTAATCTCAATCATGTTTTATTAGTAGATGATGCGAGACTTTTTGTTGGGGTGAATGATTATCCTGCCATTGAAGATCTTACCAACTATATCAAAAGCAAGAATGCTTCTTACGGAGTGGAAGTTAAAGACGATATCATTCGCTACACACCAAATTTTTTGGGATAATAACCGACATGAAAAAACTGTTCAGCTACTTACGCAATTATAGTTTCTACAACCGCGACCTTAAAGAATTGAAAAAACAAAAAGGTAGTGACGCTACTTTTTTCTTCGGGAAAAAGTATTCTATTGATGAACGCTTTGCAGAGTCGGGGATCATGTCTGGCCATTATTTTCACCAGGATCTGTTGGTAGCAAGAAAATTATTTAATGCCAATCCAAAACGTCATGTTGATATTGGTTCAAGAACAGATGGTTTTGTGGCGCATGTTGCATCATACAGGGAGATAGAAGTTTTTGATATCAGGGAACAACACAATAAAGTAAAAAATATCCTATTTAAAAAAGCGGATCTTACACAACTCCCTCCTGAGTTGATCAATTATACCGATTCTATTTCATCACTTCATGCATTGGAACATTTTGGATTGGGAAGATATGGAGATACGATTGATTATTTCGGCTATCTGAAAGCGATCAGGAATATCACTACAATATTACAAACGGGTGGTAAGTTTTATTTTTCTGTACCGATCGGAGAACAACGCATCGAATTCAATGCACACCGCGTTTTTGCTATTCAATACCTGTTAGATCTGTTTAAGGATACATTTACAGTAGACAGCTTTTCTTATGTAGATGACAAAGGCGATCTTTTTGAAAATGTTGAATTAACGCCGCCCGGCATTGCAAACAACTTCAACTGCCATTATGGTTGCGGGATATTTGAACTCACCAAGCGCTAATAACGTTCTCTTGTTTTCAGGTATTTAATAAAATGGTAAAAGGTGCTCAACATCGACCAGCAAAATCCGGCGAACCCGTTCAACACATTCCCGTCTATAAAATAGTACTTGATAAAATTAAAAGGCACTGTTATAACAATTAGCAAAGCAGATTTCTTCTTTCCCTTTTGAAATGCTGCTTCGGCGCCTGCAGATGTGTATCTGTTGAATTTATCAAAGTAATGTGAAAGGTCTTTGTAGCTATAATGCAATATCGGCTCCTTTAATTTCTTAACGGCCCCTTTCAGTTCTATTGTTTCATGTATCTTATTATCATTAAAATTGCCGGTTGTTTTATCAAAAAGGCGCAGGTAACTTGTTCTGCTTTCTTTGCCGAATTTAAAAATCTTACCCATAAAAACAAATGTTCGGGGGATCATATACCCGCTGGCTGCGGGGCTTTTCATCACATCCTGTATCTCATTGATCAATGCTGGAGTCAGCACTTCATCGCCATCAAGGTTTAATACCCAATCGTTTTTTGTTTGTGCAACAGCAAATTGTTTTTGTGTGCCAAAGCCATCAAATTTTCTTTCATATACTTTGCACCCAAATTCTTCGCAAATATCCCAGGTCTTATCGGTGCTAAAACTATCCACTACAATTATTTCATCGCACCAATTAAGCGATTCCAGTGTTTTAAGGATATTATCGGCCTCATTATAAGTGATCAACACAGCACTTATTTTTTTAGACATCTTTTAAGGTTTTATTAAGAGGGATTTAAATGTGGTTAAAAATACAATAAAACAGCTTTGCAGGAAGGGAATTTTAACTGTAATGATGTTGCGGTATCTTTGCAGCGATAAAAATAATGAATATACTAGAGCTAAATTTTGAGAAGTCCTGGCGGGGAGGCGAAAGGCAAACCTTGTATAATATGCAGGGGTTTAGAAATGCAGGTATAACTGTAGAGCTTATCTGCCGAAAAGGATCTCCGTTAGAAATAAAAGCCTCCAAGGAAGGCTTTACCGTATATTCCTTTGGTTCTGTTTTTGGAGTTATCTCCTTTCTTTTATCAAAAGGACGTAATTACAAAATCATCCATGCCCAAACCTCGCACATACTCACCTATTGTGTCTTTACAAAACCTTTTCATAAAGCAAGTGTAGTATTTACCCGGAGAGTAAACTTCGCTCCCAAAGGATTCTTCACCAAAGAAAAATACCTGCGGACCGATAAGCTGGTTGCTATCAGCGACAGCGTTAAAAATATTCTATCCAATTTCTGTGGAAGAACAGATGTGACCGTGATCTCTGACATTGTTGTAAAAACAATATTGAATAAAGAAAGAGCTGAAGGGATCATTCGTGAACTTAATATAAACGGGAAACATATCATTGGTACCACAGCAGCATTGACGTATGAGAAAGACCCGCTGACAATGATTGAAGCGATTAAAAAGCTAAAAGAAGTTCGTAATGATTTTATCTTTTTACATTTTGGCGGCGGAGATATGGCGGATATTATCAAAGAAAAGATAAAAGCATACGGCCTGGAGCAAACTTATTTTTTAATGGGGTATACAGAAAATGTGGAAGACTTCTTTTCGTTGTTAGATGTATTTGTCATGAGCTCTATCGAAGAAGGATTGGGCAGTAGTGTGTTGGATGCATTCATTTATAAAGTGCCGGTTGTGTCCACCAATGCAGGAGGATTAAAAGACCTCGTGGGTGAAGGAAAAGGCATTTTGTGTGAAATAAAGAATGCTTCTATGATCGCAGACGGGATCAATGTGTTATTAAACAATGAAGCACAAAAGAAAGCGATCATCAACAAAGCATATGATTATGTGGTAAGCAATCATAGTATGGAATATGTTACGGATCAATATTGCAGATTGATAAAAGAATAGTTTAGAAAACAATACATTAGCATTTGTATGCAGGCATCGGTCGTTATTTCATATTATAAGAATATTCCTAACCTGGAACTGCTTTTGCTTGCACTCAATGAGCAAACGGCTAAAAACAGTTTTGAGGTTATTGTTTCGGAAGATGCGGATGATATGGAAACCGTGATATTTCTTAACAAGATCAGGCCTACCCTTAATTTCCCTTTGCTTCATGTAGCGCAGGAAGACAAAGGTTTTAGAAAATGTAAAGCGTTGAACAATGCAGTGCAACAGGCCGCTACTGATTTTATTATCTTCCTGGATGGCGATTGTATCCCGCATAAAAAATTAGTAGAAGAATATCTAAAAGAAAAAAAAGAAGGACGTGTTTTATATGGCAGGCGCGTAATGCTGAGTGAAAAACTGTCTAATCAATTATTGGAAACAAAGCAGCTGCAAAAACTAAATCTTTTTAATTTAGTAATAACCCGAGCTGAACGCATTGAAGAAGGGATTCATTTGCCGTTCTCTATTGAGCAGAAAAAAAAGGATGGCCTTTTATTAGGATGTAATATGGGGATCTTCAAAAAACATCTTATTGCCATAAACGGATTTGACGAAGATTATGAATCTTCGGGCGGTGGAGAGGATTCTGATATTGAATGGCGCTTAAAAGCGATGGGTGGCGTATCTTTTTATTCGATGAGGTTTAAAGCGATCGTTTATCATCTTTATCATCCTGTACGTTTTTCATTGGAGACCATGTTGCATAATAAAGCCGTATTCGACAACAAAAAAGCGCAGGGCCATTTTATTTGTAAGAACGGGATACAAAAGATAGCATAACCACTATGAAAATTTTATACCTGTGTAGTACTAGTTTTGATTATCTGCAGGACCTTACGTATAGTGGGCTGGCAAAGTTATTGGGTAAAGACAAAGTAGTGGATTATCCATGGAATGCCAAGTTTCATATCCCGGTAAAATCGTATCCAAAGAATCTGGGTTTCTCCGGCTTGTCATTTCGCTTGCCGCTAAGTAATTTTAATGAGTTTGATCTTGTTGTGGTGGCCGCTGCGAAAAAAGATGTGCTGGCCGTTTACAATACTATCTTACCAAAAATAATCAACAAGCCGATCGTGTTTTTAGATGGTGGTGATAGTGAAGATATTGGCGGAGATCTTTACCTGCAGCGCGCAGGAGATCTGTACGAAGCAGTTATTAAGCGTCGTCCTTTTGATATCATATTCAAACGGGAATACATTCCCGCTTTCCATGAAAAACATAAAAACGTATACCCGTTCCCGTTCTCCTTTCCGTATGATCTTCACATTCCATCTATAAAAGAAGCCGATAAAAAATATGAAGTGGCTTTTTGGGCACAACAAAAACCCGCGATAAGAGAAAATGTCTTGAAGTTATTGGACGGAAAATATGATTGTGCGAACAATGGAACCACCCTCAACCAGGATTTCACCAACTACAAACGCAGAGGTAAATTTTACCTGCAGGAATTGGCAGAATGCAAAATAGTACTGAATTTTAGAGGCGGTGGCTGGGATACGATGCGTTATTGGGAAGCGCCGGGCGTTCATTAATTTATGATCAGCCAGCAACCACAAATAGTAATTCCCCATAATTTTGCAGGTGGTGAGCAGGTGGCCTGGTGTTCTGATTCGTTAGATGATCTGTTGGAAAAGATCGACTATTATTTATTACATCCAACGGAAAGAGAAGCAATGGCGAAAAGAGCGTATGAACATTTAGTAAAATATCATTTAAATACAGTAAGAGCAGAGACTTTGCTAACGATTGCCCGACAATATATGAACACTGTTAAATAAATTTGATCAACATTAAAATAAATAACCGCGATCTTAATTATGACTAATTTCATTCCCATATTCCCACTCGGGATCGTAGTCTACCCGGGAGAAGAATTGAACCTACATATATTTGAACCCCGTTATAAACAATTGATAACAGAGTGTAACGAAACAAAAAAAGCTTTTGGCATACCCGCTGTTATAAATAATAAAGTGAACGACCTGGGAACCCTGGTAGAAATAATGGAGATAACGAAGGTCTATGATGATGGTGAGATGGATATTAAAACAAAAGCCACCAAAGTATTTCGTGTTTTGGAAGTAGTAAAATCGGTGCCGGATAAATTATATAGCGGCGCTATTGTAAACTATCCGGATAATTATGAACAGGGCAATAGAAAAATGATGCAGGCCATTATTGCAGCGATCCGCCAATTGCATGTGATATTGAAAGTGAATAAGGAATTTAAAAAACCTGAACAGGAATTATGGAGTTATGATGTGGCACATCATGCCGGTCTTTCTGTTGAAGAAGAATATGAATTACTTGGATTGCAATATGAACTGCAACGGCAGGAATACTTAAAACAGCATCTGGCAAAGGTTTTGCCGGTTGTGTTGGAAATGGAATCGCTGAAAGAGAAGATCATACTGAATGGGCATTTTAAGAACCTGGAAGGGTTTGATATCAATAAATAAAGAATTGAATGGCAACCACGCTGTGTTTTGATTTTGGGAATACCCGTTTAAAATGCGGGGTATTTGAAAAGGATAGTTTTAGCCGGGAAGTTTTACTGGAGAACGATAGTGCCGAAACGATCGGTCAACTGATCGAAGAATATCAACCTTCCAAATCAATTTTATCTTCTGTTATAAAACATGATCCGGCAATCGAAGAACTATTGAAAGCAAAAACGATCTTTCATAAATTATCACACGCCACTAAACTAAATTTTACAACACCGGTTGCAAAGCCGGAAACAATTGGTGCCGACAGGTTGGCATTGTCAGCAGCAGCGGTGCATTTTTTCCCTCATAAAAATAATTTAGTGATCGCGCTGGGTAGTTGCATCACGTATAATTTTATCAATCAATACGATGAACTGATTGGCGGCGCTATTTCACCGGGTATGGAAATGCGCTTTAAAGCGATGCACGAGCACACTGCTTTATTACCATTGGCGAAAGCCGCGTGGAATTTTCCGGTAATTGCCTATGATACGACTACCAACCTGCAAAGCGGTGTTATTGCCGGTATTGGCTTTGAGATGGATGGCTTTATCGATTTTTATGCACAGAAGTACCATAATTTTAATGTTGTTTTAACCGGTGG
>Ga0206889_1060_pt1 | contig 18901 bp, 19 predicted proteins | sample Alteio_BWOrgHeat_57_FD_153245 | JGI IMG/M metagenome (GOLD analysis project Ga0206889, IMG submission 153245) | Enriched cells from forest soil in Barre Woods Harvard Forest LTER site, Petersham, Massachusetts, United States - Alteio_BWOrgHeat_Nextera5 ... | reverse complement strand
ACCATCCGCTAATCGTCATCGGTTTGCTTGCAAATCCCGCAGATAACGGTGTACCTGCCGGAGCACCATACGCATTTACGATCAATAATGTCTACTTGCCGGAAGTGGGCGGTAGTGCCGGCGATCCGCGAATGTTACAGATTTTGTTCGAATTCATACCGGCCACCGCAGACACACCTCCGTTGGTAGCCATTGGATTTGAGCTTTTGAATCCAAAAAGTGAGGGTTCTGTCCAAATTCAAAGTGATGACACTGTTCAAATAGCCGCTGTGAATGACGGTTTCTACCAAGATCCTGTAGATCTGGAAAACATGAAAAGTGCCATCAAAGTCTATATTCGCGCCCTACTGGAGCAACTGGCCCTTATCAGCCCTCCTTACTATCAACCCATTCTCGGAGACCCGATCAATCTGGTTATCCTCTCAGGCTACAACGATGCAGTGGTTGAGTCGTATGTGAGAAATAACACCAATACTGTAGGGGACGGACGCCACTTCACATCACATTGTAAAATGGCACCTCTGACTGAGGGAGGAGTAGTAGACGGTGACATGCGTGTTTATGGGACAAAGAACGTTTATATAACGGATTGTTCCATCTGCCCGGTGATTCCGGATATGAATACGACAGGACCGGCTATGATGATCGGATTACACGGTAGCGAAATTCTGAAAAAAGTCTTGAGCAAATGAAAATCACAATGTGAAAAACAAACATGAAGGTATTATGAAAAAAATTATTCCGCTACTTTTATTGTCACCCTTATTTTTCATCGCAACAGGTGCACAAGCTCAAGAATGTAATAATGAAGCCGGCTACTGTGTTGATGAGGCAAATTTCTATGCTAAAATTTTGGGTGGTGCTAATTTTTTGCAGACCTTTACAAGCGGAGAAGTCAGATCCGAATATCAGAGCGGATATATTATAGCGGGTTCAGTCGGTTATAATTGGCTTCATGGCTTGCAATTCGAAGCTGAATACGCTTATAGAAGAAATGCTATAAGAAAAATCCATTTCTCCGGACGCGATTTTTCCATGCAAGGACAACTCCGTTCTTCTTCTTGTATGGCGAACCTATTATGGGATTTACCTTCGTGTGAGTTTGCATGTTGGAATCTCCAACCCTTTATCGGAGCCGGGATAGGTTGCGATTTTCAACACATTCATGCCTCAAATTCCCGTTTTATTTATAACGAAAACAGGAACCGGTTTTCTTGGCAGATGATGGCGGGATTAGCCTATCCGATCCTCTGCAATACAGAGATGACTTTGGAATACAAATTCCATCAGGGAGGCTGTCATTTCTTTGACCATTCCCTCGGAATTGGACTCGTATATAAATTTGGGTTAAGATAGTATTGGAGTCAAGTCTGACAATCTGTTCCTAATAAGTTATCAGCCTGTCAGGCTTGATTATTCTGAGTTTACTAAATCCACTCCCGTTCCGACATTGGGACATTGGGGCCAGGCCTGACACTCTGACATTTGAATAAGATAAGTTCCAAGTTTTAAATGAAGCAAGTGTCATATTGTCAGGCCTGACCCCCATTTGGAAATATATGAAAAAAATTAGCACCCTATTCTTGTTTCTCTTCCTATTTGGATTTATCAATTCATATGGACTCGAAGCCCCAAGAAGTTATACGCAAAAAGAACGTCAGTTAATGCTTGATCTATATGAAATCGGCATTCTTAATTTTGAGGTAGGATCTTGGAAGAGTTATCTTCCTTTCTCCTCGCCTTATTATGTCGACCTCCGTCATATTATGTCTTATCCTCACATCTTTAAAGAAGTAATTCTCTCTTTTAAAAATAAAGCAAGTGAACTATCGTTTGATAGCATTTGTGGGGTGCCTTTTGCAGCACTGCCTATGGCCGCGAATCTTGCTTATGAAATTGAATCTCCTCTAATTATGAGGCGGAATACACGTAAAGAAGGTGGAACAAACAAAAAGATTGAAGGGCTTATAGTCCCCCATATGAGTTGTTTGCTTATTGAGGATGTTGTAACCACCGCTACAAGTCTGTTTGAAACAATTCAAGATTTGGAAGACGAAGATATTATCATTTCCGATTGCATTATTTTATTTGATCGTCAACAGGGGGGTGTGGAGTTTGCGAAAGAAAAAGGCTATAACGTACACACCATCTTTACCATCACGGATTTTATGTACATTTTGCAGAAAGAAGGGAAAATCAATTCTGATTTTGCAGAAGCCGTTGTCAATTGGACTCAAAAAAATCAAGTCCCCGGTGTAAATTGGAAATAAAATAGGGTCAAAATAGGGTCAGGCCTGACATTCTGACATTTGAAGAATATAAATTCCTAGTTTCGAATGAAGCTAGTGTCATATTGGCAGACTCGGCCAAAGTCCAATGAGAATAGTGTGTGGAACATTTTTCGTCTATTGTCATTTTTAAGTTTTTGTATGTTCAATTTGTTGCAATTTGTTGTAACAGAGACTGAAGATCAGTTTTATTTAAGTGATTGTATCGGGATGAGACCTAATCCTAAGCCTTATTTTCATTTAGGTAAAATATAAGTTTAGTTTTTTAAAATATTTTCTGTACAATATTTTTGGTATTGTGGTATAAGATATCTTAAATGTGCTTACATTTATCAGAATGAGGTCACTACTGTTATTCACTAAATCAAATAAAGGAGTTATGAATATGTCAGTATCATTAGAGAATCTTTCGGCAGCATTAACAAATATGTCTCAGAATTTGTGCGATAAAATACAAGATAAGCAAGAATATTGCATAGATAAATTAAATGTGATTGTAGTCGTGGAAATGTCCCGGACAAATCTGTTCAACGATGAAACAAACAAGTTTTTTGCATTCTGTGGAAATAAATCGGACAAAAATGAGGTAAAAGTAGCAATAAGTCCGCTAAATGAAGGAGTAGAGGAATTGGTAGCTTCTCTTTTTAAGAATATGATCATTCCTCCTATGATGGGGGCCGGTGCGGTACCCAAGTTTGACAGCATTGTGATAAATGATAGGACAATTAGATAATAATGGGGGTCAGGCCTGACCCCCGTTCTGTTCCGCTGATTAAATTTTAAGAGTTTTTGTTAAATTTAAGCTGTATTGCAAATCTTTGTTTGATAAAAAATAACATCCGTTAGTCTTTAATACATCTTCCGGGAACTAATCATCAGATATAAATTCTAAACTGTTATCGGGTGACTTAACGGAGAGATGGATTTGATTTAGACGTGACTCTCGGAGCATAACTCCGGTTATCGCCGAATCTTTAAATTCGGACGTTGTCTCTTCTATAAGTATTTTCGGAGTTTCCGAAAACTCATCTTCACCAAATGTATCTCCAAAAGGAAAAGGGACTCTGAGCTTTTCATGGACTATACTCCAATCTTCAAGCGCAGGTCTTTCTGTAATATTTACACTAACAAATATTCTCTTAAAAATAAATAATGGAATATTTTTTAAACAATGCACCCATTGTCCATCAGAAGTAGAATTATCCGGTATTGGAGGCATTGGAGGTAGTTGATATGGCAAAATCAGAAACAATCTCCCCCTTTTTTTGTCGAGTGCGATAAAGGGAAGTGAGAGGTCTTTTAGATGCCTAAATTTTTTAAATTTTAGCTCTTCGGAGGGGGATAGCGCTGAAAAGCTTTTGCAAAGCCTTTGTTTTAACTCTTTTTTATATTTTTTAATATCAAGATTAGGATTTGTTTCTTTGTAATCGTTGACATATCCCTTATACAAAATGTGCGCAAAATATTTTTTATATGGAAATCCGGGAAGATCATAAGCTTTTTGCAGATACTCCATTGCTTTATTGAAAGTCACAACTATTCTTTGGTCGTGATTTTCTCGAGTAATAGCATGTGCTTCTGAAAGCGAAACAAGGGTATTATTTTCTTCTAATTTTGAATGATAATCATAACAACTTAGGGATCCTCTAACCGGCATCTTAAAACCTTTTTTTATTGTTTCTTCTTGAGAATTAAAAGTCCGGATTCGCAGTACAAAGACTTTAATTTGTTTATATTATATATATTAGTTAATAACGCCTGTCAAGAAAAAATCGACGGAAAACTATGTTCAAGAATGATTCCGAGTTTTTTATCCGGAAATTCTTTTGGAGGCTATTTTGTTCAGGAACTTATTTAATCCGGTAAAAAAAGCGAAGGTGAATCAATATAAGTGAAATGACCGCAATAATCCGGTAACAGATCATGAAAGTAAGAAAGGGGGTAGTCTGATCCCGGCTCTCTGAATAGATTATTGATGAATAGATTTAATTCGGATTTTTAACTTAAAACATAATAATCTGGATTTTTAAATCGAAATATAATAACTTTAGTACAAGTTTTAAAACTAAATAAAAAAGGAGATTAAAATTGAAAAATAAAAATTTAATTTACTGTATATTTGCTTTTATTAGCTTGTGTGGTTTTCTGACTGTTTCAGCAGAAGATGTCAATGAAAGAGAAAAAAATACTCCTTATTTATTCCGAGGAGAAAGCATACAGACCGGTGAATCCTTATGTTTATATAGCGATAACAGCGAATGGGATAAAATAGAACTGGTCGTGAAAAGTAACGAAAGGGTTATTTTATATCTTCATCAAAAAGGAGAAAAAATCAGAGTATGGGACTCATCTGTCAAAATTTCAAGGGATCCTAAAGTTTTGATGACTCCTTCCGGAAAATTCGCAATCTCAAATGGGGCAGATTTAGATAATTTGTATTCTGAGCTTCTTGGATATGAAGCATATTTTTGGAAAGCAATACATAGAAATGTTCCCGGTTCTTTTTTAGCGATTGAAAAAACTGTAGATTCTGCAAGAATTGCCATTTATTCCCCTACGCATGAATTACTTTGGGATTCCGAGACCGGAGACTATACTTCTGTAGTTGATTATATGTAGGCAAATAGGGTCAGGCCTGACACTCTGACATTTGAAGTTCGCAACAATTGATCCACCTCTCGTTAGCTATGACTTGTTTAAGGGTTCTAAACGATCAAGTGTCATATTGTCAGGCCTGACCGCAAGCATTTCTAATCAGATCTGCTGTTTGCCGAAGTTCTTCTATAGGAGAAATTGCTCGACTTCCGGGACGATATAAAAACACCCTCGGTTCATATTCTATAATACCTGAATCTCCTTCTTTCCTCGGAATTACATGTAAATGAAAATGAGGAACTGTTTGACCGGCATTTTTTCCCATATTCCAAGCAAAATTAAAGCCTTCGGCATTAACAGACTTCCTAAGTGCAATACAAACCTGTTTTTGAAGCATAAGAATTGCTTGCCATTCTTGTGTTGTTAATTCTTCGCAGTTGTCTATAACGCGAATCGGACAAATTAATAAATGGCCGGGTACAATAGGCATATGAGTCAGAAAAGAAAAAGCCAATTCATTGCTTGCAACCAACCGCTCTTTAATTATAGGATTTTTTATATCAAAACTTTTCATAAAGTGCTCTTAATTTTTTTTTCCGGGATTGTTCTTTCCAAGACCCACTCAGCAATCAAGTTTAAAACTGACGGAGAAATCGTTTCTTCAATCTTTGCATATTCTGCGATAGATCCGGTTTCACATGTCTGAAAGAAATGATTGAGTTTTGGTAGTTCAATTATTGTGAAATCTTTGTTTCCGGATTCTTCCAATGCTTTAGAAATAACAGGAAGGTTTTGTTTGGAAGACACTTGTAAATCAAGTTCACCGTTGAGAACTAATACCGGAACTCGCAATTGTTTTAAAGTAGTCCTCGGGTCAAAAGTAAGAAAATAACGAAACCAATCGGTATTTACACGAGCTGCCAGTGATTTTAAGTGTTCAAGAGTTATTTTTTCTTGAGTTTCCTGCAGTGTAGCTATGTAGTTTTTGGAAATTTCCTGTAATTGTTCAGCAGCGATTTCCGGATCCGGTTCTCTTTTCACAATAGCGAACATTTGTTCTTGGAATTTTCGAGATTGATTAATAGTGTCTTCTGTCTCTCCGACCGCTCGTTGGATCAATGCACTTTGCTCATATAGAATTTCCTCTCCGGTTACACCGGTTCCTGCCATAAGTACAACGAAAGCCACATCTTGTGATTTTGCTACAACCTTAGGAGCAATAATCCCTCCCTCACTATGGCCAATCAGACCGATTTGATTTGAATTCACCTCTTTTCGTGATTTAATATATGCAATACCGGCAAGCACGTCATCAGAGAAGTCTTGAGTTGTCGCTTTGTCGTAATTGCCTGTTGATTTTCCACATCCACGTTTGTCGAATCGAAGTACAGCGATACCTTGACGAGTCAAATAATCTGCTAATACTAAGAATGGTTTATGGCCAAATACTGTTTCATCTCGATCGATTCGTCCTGACCCGGCAATCAATAAAACGACCGGAAAAGGCCCTTTTGCGGTAGGTAAAGTCAAAGTTCCGGACAAAGTAACTCCGGCCTCCGGGTTGTTATAGGAAATATGCTCTTCAGTGTAAGGAAACGGAAGTTTAGGTTCTTGGGGGCGGTTTGGAGCTTTTACCAATTTCATGCCTCGTTCAAATACAAGTGGGAACGATTGCCCGGCTTGAGTCCATTGACCGGAAATTTCGGATTCATTCTTCATTAACAACCCCTCAAATTTTGCCAAAGCTGTCTTAATCTCGAATCTTAACGACCCGTCATCGAATGCCGGTAAATCGATTAAAGTGCCGTTTATTTTTTGTTCCAAAATGTCAATAGTTGCGCTCAACGCTCCGTCAGGATTTTGTTGAATATGAAGAACCAAGGTTACCTTTGCCATACCGACATCTAAAACTCCCGACCAATCACCTACAATTAAGCCGGTTTTGCCGGAACAGTTTCCACAACCGACTAATGCGATGCTGCATATTGCCAAAGCTAAGATTTTTCTATTCATTGAGAGACTCTACCTGGGTAAAAAAGTAAGACAATCTTACTCTGTTACGAATTTTAGATCCGGAAAAAATCGGAATTGAGCGATATAAAGGGTCAGACCTGACCCCAATGTTTTATTTTTCTCTTAAAAAATATAAGACTGTGTCTTTTTTATTAAATCTTATAAGTAATCCTCTTATTTGACGTTTCCCTATTCGCAACAATTAACGCGGAACCGGGAACTTTCTATTTTAGCTTAAAAAAAAGTAATAATAGTTATTGAAATTAGTTGATAAATTTGATATTATTAATGGATAATTATATTTTTAATATTAAATATGGGGCATATTAATGCGAACGCTTTACGTAAATCAAATACAAGTAAAATTACAATATAGTCTTTATTCTAACTTGAATGATTTTTCTCAAACAAATAAAATTTTGGGACGTTTTTGTTCAATTCCTGTTTCTGTATTGGATATTGCGTTAGATGTACTCAGTATCCCACTGATTACCATTGAATATGTCGCCTGGGCGGCGATTAATCTAATTGGAGTAGTATTTTCTAAAAAATTTTCATTAAAAGATACTTTGATTTGCACTGAACTTGCCCTTGTATCAGTATTGTTTATTCCTGTTAAACTTGTTTTAGCTCCTTTTAAAATCACTTTTCAATTTTTTGCCATTATAATTAATCCTGAAAAAGTTATGTCTATTAACTGGATGAACCCGACTTTTAAAGAACCGCTGCCGGCCCTGCCCTCAATATGACCCCCATGCCAATGCTGACCCCAATGACCATCCGGGGAAAATAGGGGCAGTTGGACGCATTCAAAACTTTAGACCGGAAAGCTTTGTCTCTTTTCGCTATGATTTCTTCAAACAATCTACCCAAATCATAAAAGATTTATAATTTTGGACCGAAAGAGAAATCGATGAATAGATGGACAACAGGAACCTGTCAGGCAAATGGGATCAATATACACTATCTTCGAACCGGTGGTGACAAACCACCCGTTGTTTTACTGCATGGGCTAATAATGAATGGAGCGTGTTGGACTTCTTTGGCACGGGCATTGGAGAAAGATTACGATGTAATTATGCCGGATGCCGGAGGCCATGGAAATTCCGATGCTCATCAAGGCTATTCTTATAATAAACTTGCAACTGATGTCTTAAGCCTTATTGAAGCTCTCAGGCTTACTAATCCGGTGTTACTTGGCCATTCTATGGGAGGCATGACTGCTGCCGTTGTTGCCGCTCAGAATCCCAAACGACTGCGAGGGCTTGTCATGGCTGACCCGACTTTTCTAACGCCGCAACGTCAGCAAGAAGTTTACGAGAGTGATGTTGCAGCTCAGCATCGACAAATTCTCAATCGATCCCGAGAAGATTTTTTGGCCGAACTTCGAACTCGACATAGCCACCGCTCTCCTGAACTCATTGAACTATTCGTGCAATCAAGATTTCAAACCGACATTCATGCCTTTGACATTTTGACTCCGCCAAATCCTGATTATCGGCAGCTCATTCGCTCTATCACTATTCCCAGCTTGCTTATTATCGGTGGTGTTGGCGGAGTTGTCTCCCCGGAAGTAGCCACAGAACTTACTAGGCTCAATCATCGCTTAGAGATTGCACAAATCGAGGAAGCCGGCCATGGGATTCCCTATGATCAACCCGAACGTTTTTCGATCATCGTAAAAATTTTTTTACATACGACATGTTTTTAAGAACCGGGAACCGGGGTCAGGCCTGACTTGAAGAGAATTGCTCCGGTCAATTACAACGCGAAGAGGTTTTTGTTTTATGTTAAAAAAATGCTGCTATTTTTTCTCAATCTTATTTCTTTTTTCTTGTTGTTCTCAAACACGACAAGAGCATGCATATGTCAGTCAATTTTCTAATGATAAAAACATTAATCTTAAGACTTTATGCGGCATCACAAATCTTGCACAAGCCGCTATATGGTTAAATGATGAAGAACTGGTTATTGGAAGATGGGATGGAACAATTACCATTTTTTCCTATAAAGATTCTCTTTCCGTTTTACAAGCTCTTGTGACCCCGATGAAGCAAGGAATTACTATGTTGGAACGAATCAATGATTTTGTATTCATTTCTTCAAATGGCTCATCTTCAATTGCTTTATGGGAACGAAACGAGAAAGAGTATTTTTTGAAAAATACATATAACTTCAATTCTTGTTTTGGAGAAGCTGACAGCGCTAAAGTCATTGAAATTGAAAATCAACAATTCCTCTTGACAGGTCATTCTGAAGGATATCTTCTCATTTGGAAATTTACAAATGAAGGCTTATCTCTTCTTAATTTCATCAACCTTCGTTCCAATTATCTTCTTGATAGTCCTTATAAATTGTGGAATATCAGAAGCATTTTGTCTTGGAAAAATCAAATGATCATAACAGCATCGGAAGATGGGGATTTATGCATGGTTGATGTACTCAAAGGTGCAGTTGTTCTTCGACAAAAATACAATGAAAATGCCAAAAGAGGGATCAATCATATTTTTATATCGGGAGATTATCTGCTCCTCTCTAACTGTACTGTTGGACCTTCAGATCGAAATCTTTGGTTATATCAGATTGAAAAAGATAAATTTGTATATTTAGATTCGAAAAAATTAATTGCAAATGAGAACTTAGAGCAAGCATTTAGCTTTGATGTTGCAGCTATCACTCAAGGAGAAAATATCTATTTTTTCTGTAGCACAGAAGAAGGTCTTTTATGGTTTGGTCAAATTGAAAATGATTCTTTGCGTATTTTGAACTATAAGAAAGTTTCCCCTCAAGGAGGAGCTGCTTTGACAATACTTCCGATAAGCAATCGTATAGCATCGGTAGGCTATAATATCCATCTGCTGGAAGTTTCTGATGCCGGTTCAAGGAACGAGGTCAGGCCTGACCCCAAGTTAAATTAAAAAAATAATTTTATTCATTATTTATTTGAATCTTGATACTCTATCGCCAAAACACACATATTATTAAACTTTGAAGTTAAGGAATAGATATGCATTTTAAGGGCGTAGATAGATCTCAACAAGGAACTCTTGAAAATCAGCTAAATTGGTTGTCTTTATCTAAATATGAAGCTGAAGCAACAACTTCAGACAAAGTAAATCGCGTAGTGAATAATCTTACCTTTGGAGCCGGATTTGAAGCCGGTATGAAATTCTTAGAACGTGAAGTTAAGGCAACTCATATTATTATGCGGGGATTGTCTCTTGGTGGCGGAATGATGGGAGAGGCTATCCTCAATCATGATTTTACTGCGGGCATGAAGAAAGATATTCGTTATTTATTCATTGCAGACCGTTCTTTTAGTCGTTTATCAACAGTTGCCGTAGCACTGGTAGGTCTAGTTGTACAGCCAATTTTTTATATAACAGGAACAGAACCGGACGGAGTTGCTGCAGCGTGTAAACTAAGTCAATTAGGAATTCAGCAAATCATTATCCAACATACTTCTGAAAGGGGAAATGGAAGTGATTATGTAATTCCTGATAACGCCTCTTTAGCCTATGAACTACATAAGAATCCATCACGCATAATGGTTCCCTTCCGCGGAACATAGAGGATAGTTTAAATCATAAAATTCAAGAATTTATAGCAAGCTAAACTTATTCACAGGGGGCAGATCTGATCTTAATGGTATTAAATTAATCGTAAATATCTATTTATTAATTGATTGAGTTAAGAAAATTTTAATTCGCGCAGCGTTTGGAGTGCGGTGACTCGTCACCGCTTTGCCCTCGCATCGACTTGTCGATGCGGTTTTAAAAATTTAGAGGCTAATTTTTAAACGAATTTCTGAATATCTATAAACACAAAATAACGCGTATGCGACTTGTCGAGGCGTTTTCTTAAATATTTCCGGAGTATTAGTTAAATAAGCTTCAACCCCCATTTTTAACAAAAAAAATTATAAAAACGCATCGACAAGTCGATGCGAGGGCAAAGCGGTGACAAGTCACCGCACTCCAAACGCTGCGCGAATTAAAATTTTCTTAACTCAATCAATTAATAAATAGATGTTTACGATTAACTTAATACTATTGAAATCAGGCCTGACCCCACAATTTTGTTGGGCTTTAGAATATCCTTAAGCGTTGCTTGCTATTTTAGAATAAACATGACAAAATTGCTTGATTAAAAGGTGTTAAAATGAACGATATTGAAAAAATTAATTTTTTAATCAACTCATGCAAAAAAGATAATCAAAGATTCCCTCACACTTTAATTGTTTCTGAAGATTTTTCATTATCTGAAGCATTTGCTTTGGATATCGCTTCTAAATTGGGTAGAGACTTAGTAATCGTTAATGCGGCAATGATTCGTGCCCCCGGTGATATGGCAGAGGTTGTAACTAATCGAAAAATAAATGATTTATTGTTAATTGAAGATATCAATCTTTTTAACAAAGAATGCCTTTACTATTTCTGTGAGATACTTGAAAATTTCCGATTGAATTTAATGATTGATAGTGGATTTAATGCCCGAAGTGTTGTAGTTAACCTTAACGAATTTACGGTCATTGGCTCAATTGCTAAAGTTCATTTAATGCCAAGAAAGCTTATGTCATCTTTTTTTTGCATCATAGAAGGTAAAGAAACAAGAAAAATTGGCGCTGAGACCATCTATAAAATCCTTAACGATGAATTTATTTCCGCTACAAAGGATGTCTCGGAACATATTTTTTCTTTAACAGATTCAAAGAGAGTGGAGATTAAACCTTTTTTAAAAAATCTTATAAGTTTCTGTAAGTTATCGGGCTTTCAAAAAAATGATGTCTTAACTTGCGATACGGTAGACGAATATTTCAATTTTTTTGGAATTTCAAATTTCAAAAAAGAAATAGATTCTTCAAGGCAAGTTGTTATTGAGGTGCAAAGAGAAGTTTGGAAGCGTGATCAGGGGAAGTGTGTAATCTGTCAAAGCCAAGAACGGTTAGAATATGATCATATTATTCCCTTTTCCAAAGGAGGAAGCAATACAGTGCGAAATATCCAATTACTCTGTGAAAGCTGCAATCGGGAAAAAAGCGCAAAAATTTAGAAAAGGGGCAGCTCTGATCCCATGTTCCTGCTTATTGAAAATTAAGATGAAATTAAAAATTTGATGTATTTAAATGTTAGAAGTTAATGCTAAAGTAGATCAAAATATAGCGAATTGCCTTTTTGCCGAACAAATCTTTTCTGAATCCTGTGTCTTTGTATTGATTTTTTTGAAAATCGACTTGTTACTTCTTTTCAAGGAAAAGAGCTTTCAGTTTAGTTATCCTGTGCTTTAGGAACTTTTTTTTGAACTTTCAGAAATTTTTGCCAAAATTCAATCTGCTAAAAAAGTTCAAGAAGCTGAAAAGTCTTTCATTGAAGATCAGTTTGCCCGCGTTCTTAAGATAATAGACCTCCAATCCGATGTTCAAATAACAGCTAATGAAGAAAAGTTGATGGTCTTTTATCCGTTAAACAGAAGAGTCGTTTTATTCACAAATAACAATCAATCATCCGTGCCTATCGAGACGATGAAAAATTGCTCTCATCTTTTTAACAATGAATTTGCTCGAGAAATTTGCCCGTTGCTTGGTTTGGATCAAAATGTGAGTAGTTTATTAAATGGGATTCATAAACTTTATCTTGGTAGATGCATTATAGGTCTAAGTAAATGGACAATAGACACATACAGAAGAAAAATACCATATGAAAGAGAGCTTACTCGGATTGTTAACCTTATAAAAATACCGGGCTCTGATTATTACACTGCACCAACACCTTGAGGACTTTTATAGGAGTCAAGCCTGACCTCGACTCGGTTGATAAGGAAAAGATAAGTAATTCATATTCATCAAAAAAATATGAAGAATATGAATTACCGAAACTGAACGAATTAACCAAAGGTCAATTCTCCTATGATACTTCCGGAATTTCCCCAAGCTAGTCTCATTATTTTAAACGTTGTTCCCGGCTCAGCATAGTCTTTTAAGTCTACGTTGATAACGCTATAAGTTACGCCGTCACGACTGTCATTTTTCACTTGATCTTCAAGGAGAAGAGTAAAAGACTTTTGATCTCCCGAAGTATCCAATATATATGCTTTAAAAGAATGTTGGCCTCCTCCCCCACCCTGTAAAGGTATAGAAAGAATGAATTTATCCCAAGTCAACTCGCCGAAACCGCCGGATCCTTTGTGTTCACTAGTCCATTTTTTTTCTATAATTATTTCAGGTATGAGACCTTGCCTTGGCCAAAGATTATTCATGTTACAAGTTACCGTTGTCATACTACTAATAGCACTCATACCGTACCCCCAAATATAAATTTATTCAAAATTTGAAAATTCAATCATACATAAGGATATTATTTGAATTTTTCCCTTAACACAAGATTTTTTTTAATATGGGTTAAAAAAGGGTTGCCGGGGGTCAGGTCTGACCCCGACTTTCCGACTGTGACCCCAACTCAATTTATTGACCCCAACTTTAAATTCCGGTAAATTCACCGGATCATGAGAAATCTTAATGTCTAGAGAATCAGCTTTTACCCAACTAACTATTGATGAATGGCGGCAGAGTACGATGTCTTTTGGAAAAGATGTTGGAAAAGCTGCTAAGATAAGTTTTATTGATCGAAAAATTTTTGCACGAGATGGATATCCGATTACTTGTAGGCTATTCAATGATCAACTGCCTTCTGATAGCCCTGTTTTTGTTTTTTATCCGGGATGTGCATTTCTTTTTGATTTTTTTAAAGTTAACAGCGTAATTGCTTCCCGAATTGCAAAAAAAGCTGAAATAAAAGTAATCCTGGTTCAGTTTCGCCTTGCTCCTGAGTATCCGGTGTTAACCTGTTTATGCGATAGTTATGATGCCGCTCGCTATATTGCGTTACACTCTAAATCATTTGGGATAGATCTTCGTAAGTTTTTTATAGGTGGTTGGTGTTCGGGTGCAAACGCTGCTACATTTGTTTCAAAAATTGCCAATGAAACAAACGAGTTTATCGTTCGCCATCAGGTTCTTTTGGGAGGCAATTTCGATCTATCGCATTCTTTTCGTAAGTTCGATGAATACGAAGCACAAGATACAACTGTAAGCCGAAAACTTATCACTCATCTTGCCCATCTCTTTTATTCAATGGATAGCGACAAAAATCCCTTTTTTTCTCCTTATTGGAACAAAGATTTTACTAATTTTCCGTCTACTACTTTGCTTTGCGGAGAATATGACGCTCTAAGGAATGATACAGAGGCTTATTTTGAAAAACTTAAAGCAGCAAACATACCTGTTGATAAAATTGTATTAGAAGGGCAGTGTCATAATGAAATCGTAATGCAAGGTCTTTCATCAGCCGGATTTGATCCGGCAGAAATGATGGCTATATGCCTCCAAAGAAATCTTTAGGGTCCGGCTAAAAAAACAATCGAGAAGCATTTTTTCACTTGGTTTTTAATGAATGAAGTGTCAGGCCGGACATTCTGACATTTGAGTAAGATAAGTTCCAAGGTTAGAATGGAGCAAGCAAGTTCAACAGAAATTTTTTAATCAACTTGCCTCTAATCATTAATATTTTTGTTTTGAAGGAATCACACCACGCACTCCTCCCTTTGGATTTTCCATGTCGCCTTGATATCTTGGAATAAGGTGAAGATGCAAATGCATGATGCTTTGACCCGCTACTTCTCCACAATTAGCTCCTATGTTATATCCGGGAGGGCTGTATTCTATATCTAATCTCTCTTTCACTAAGTGAAGAGCTTTCATTATATCTGAACGAACTTCTTCTTTTGCTGTGAACCAATTTTCCGTGTGCTCATGAGGAATAATAAGAATATGTCCGGTAGACACCGGAAATTGATCTTTAATCACGTAGCAATGTGCAAAGTTTGCAAAAAATGTAACTTCTTTTTCTTGACGTGCGATTTGACAGAAGAGGCAATCTGATTGATAGGTAGGAGGATGAATTTCAGGATATTGCTGAGGCTTGTTTAAATAATAATTAATGGATGGGTTATTCTCTTTAATCTGTATGGAAGAATTGTATATTTTATTTTCAAATCCACCCTTGATTTCTCTTTTTTTAAGACGCCTTTGATCGATTTGCTCTATTGTGAGGTCGCCGGCTTTAGAAAGCGCTTGAACTACTTCCATGACATCGGCAAGTTCTTCACATAGCTCATCAGAGTCGGAAGCTTCTAAAACTTCTTTTGCTTCCTCTAAAAGTTTGTCTTTTAATTTAGAGATAAATTCTTGGTCCTCCATAGCTTTAGCATGGACTGCAATCCCTTTTGACTCTAAAAGAGCCGGTATTTTGTCTCTGATTAACTTCTCAATTTTAAAATATTTAATTGTCATAATGATGCTTTGCCTCGAATTTTTGTAGATATTTATCAGGATCTTGAGAATGGCGAAAAACTAAAAATTCTACATTTCGATAGAGTTTTCGAAGTTTTTCCATGCTTTTCCGCGTATCTCGATCCAAATTCCGGATGTATTTTATCAGCGTCCAATTGATGTCATTAAGACAACCGACGAACGGAGTCAGGCTTGACATTCTGACATTTGAGTAAAATAAGTTTCAAGTTTTGAATGAAGCAAGAGTCATATTGTCAGGCCTGACTCCAAATCTCAAGTATTTTTTCATTTGAACATTCAGGGCGTTCAATTTTGCTATTTCTGTTTATGTATGTATTAAGGCTATAATATGGTTATTTTTCTAAAAATGGTTTGTCTAATGTCTATGTTTTGTGTGTCATCTCTCTTTGCACAAAGTCCGAAAGTTGTTGTTATTGGAGCCGGCCTTGCCGGATTAACAACAGCATATAGGTTGCAGGCTGCAGGAATGGATGTAAATGTCTACGAAGCAAGAAATCGAGTCGGAGGAAGAGTCCTCACTGCTAACTTAAATAACCAAGTAGTAGAACTTGGGGCTCAAACTTTTACAAATCCTTTAAAACATCCTCATCTTTGTTGTTTAATTCACGAATTTGGCCTTGAGATAGTTGAAAATATTGTTCCTTTAAATTACTCGTATTTTGATGGAGAAAAGCTTATACCAACAGCTCAACTGATTGAAAAATTGCAATTGGATTCCTCAGATCTTCATAATAAATTAATTGAAATAAGTGCTACATGCTCTAATATGAAGGAGGTTTTAGAAAAATTAATGAGAAAAGATGACCCTCTTTTTAAAATTATGGCAATTAAATTGGCTATTTATGAAGGCGATTCAATTGAAAAATTATCCACGCTATACATCGATACTTTATCGTATTTTTTGACAGAGTTAATTTCTGTAAAAACAAAAGAAGAGGAAAATTGCTATATTAATCGCTCTAGCATTAAGAATGGGAATGCAACATTACCCGAAAAGATGGCTAGTCATCTTAGTTCACGGTTAAATTTAAACAGATGTCTGACGAAGATTTCAAAGAATAGTGAAGGGACTTTCACCCTAACTTTTGATAATGTCGAAAATGTCAAAGCAGACATATTAGTGCTTGCTATTCCTTGTTCTATATATAAAGACATTCATTTTGAAAATTCTGCAATTCCTTTTGATAGGCTTGAATGCATTAGTTCTATAAAATATGGCACAAATTCAAGGGTTTTGATTCCTTTTGATAATACAATAGAAAAAACGCTAGGGATAGTAGGCGATGATATTTATGGCAATTTTGATAGCTTTCGTGAAATCTTAGCTGTGAATTTCATTGATGTAGTCACCCTTCATCCGGAAGAGCAATTTGCTAGTCTTAATGCTGTATTAGAACCTGTGATTAGAAAAGTTTTTAATCACCCATTTGTTCCTCCGGCATGTGCTAATGATCAAAACTTTGTGGCTTATACCTGTCCAATCAGATATAGTTGGCTAAATGATCCTTTTGTTAAGGGTTCTTATTCTTATATATCTCCCGGTCAGGAAAGTATATTGACGTCAATAACAGAAAAAAACGGAGAGAAATTTAAAGCTGTTTTCGCTCCGATTCAAAATCTTTATTTTTCGGGAGAGCATGCTTCAATTTCAGAAGTTTCCGGCACTATGGAAGCTGCTTGCGAATCAGGTGAGCGTACAGCTAGAGCAATCTTAAAAAATTTGAAAGAAGGGTCAGGCCTGACCCAAAATTTGAGGTGATTGTAAGTAAAAGTCAATTAATTCTGATAGCCAAATGTGTGCATTGCATAGCTAGATTTGAAATCCTTGAGTAACAGCTTAACTAAGACAATTTTTTGTCGGTTTTTTTTAACTGTATGCGTACCCAAATAGAAACGAGTAAAATGATTGCTGCAAAAACTATATTAAAATTAATTGCACTATGAAAGGCCGGTAAAAATGAGGTTTTGATCTCTACAGATTGGAATATCGCTGTGCTAACGGCTAAAAGAATCGATCCTACAATATTCCAAATCGTTGCAATAGTCCCAATTGCTGCCCCAATTTTGCGAGGAGCAATGACTTGATTAACAGCCGTGATCATTGCTGCATTGCTTAATCCCCAATTGATGCCGAGAAGAAAAAAGGGAATAATCAAAAAAAGTAGGGGGGTGTCAAGTTGGATCATTCGATGAAAAACAACAGCAAAAAAAGCCGCAAAGACTGAAAAAAAGAGGAGGTTGGCGACTCCGAACAATTTGACTGATCGGCTAAACACAAAGGAAATAAGTGCTTGTGCAGCCGGAATCACTGCAATTAGAAGCCCAATGAGGAAAGGAGATAAATTGCGCAGAATATGTAGATAAAGAGGATCAAAAAACATGAAGACCGTAGAAACAACTCCTGCAAGAGCGCAGCTTAAAGCTGCAAGGATAATAAGTTTTTCTTTAAAGATATGCAGGTCAAGCAAAGGATCTTTACGAAGCTCATCAAGGATGACCAAGAGGATGAGTGCAACTACTCCTGTTCCAAGGAATATCCACGCTGAGATCGAGACCCAATTGCCTTGCGCTCCTGCGATGATACCATACATTAAAGCTCCAAGACCAAAAATTAGAAGAAATAGACCTAGCCAATCGATTTTGACTGAATGCTTTTCTTGAGAGTGTCCTCGCAGACTAAAAGAACACGCACCAAGACCGGCAGCAATAAGAGGAAGGTTAATCCAAAAGACCCATCTCCAATCGAAGAGGCTAATCAGGATTCCACCCAGAAATGGACCTATCATGAGCCCAAATCCGGTAACACCCCCATAAATACTAATAGCTCGCACTCGTTCATGTTCAGGAAAGACATCCGATAACAAGGCAGCGGAAGCAATAAAAATAGTTGAGGCACCGAGGGCTTGTAACCCTCTGAATAAGATTAATATTTCTACGGTTGGGCTTAGTCCGGCTCCAAAAGCTGCAATGGCAAAAATAACCACTCCAAAATAAAATACTCTTTTTCTCCCCCATAGATCGGCAAATTTACCAATAGCAATCATCGTCATACTCAAAATAATGGTGAAGATATTCGCTACCCACTGAAGTTGTAGAATACTTGCTTTTAGAGCGGTTTGAATAAATGGTAGTGCTGTATTTACGATAGTTGCGTCTAGAAAGGCTGTGAAAGCTAGTAGAGATACACCTAGTAATGCCCACCATTTAAATCGAAATATATTCCGGTCAGCCATAAAATTGTCCTTTCATAATGCCAAAACGTATGTAGTGTACATGGGTAATGTGACCGGTATATCGATCCAATCCTCTATTGGGGGATATAACAAAAAATTTTTCAGGTCAAGTATTTAGCAGGGGACTGAGGTTTTTGCTCCTCCGGTTTTAAGAACGGGTCAGGCCTGACAGTCTGACACTTGTTTCACGGACATCTAAAGAAAGGGTTGGGTGTGGTCTCGAAGTCATTGATTTGTGATGTCGGTTAAAAATTTTCGGCTTCTGTAGGGGTTTGAAATTCGTGAAAGATCAGATGAGGGTATTGCTTTTCAGCTCTTCAATTCGAAGGCCTTTTTCTTTTTTGAAATTTCAAATGTATTGCAAGAGTGTCCGGTTAACAAAATTTGCGCATCCGGATTCGGAG